>ULKY01006877.1_pt1 | contig 11729 bp, 10 predicted proteins | sample 1951261 | NCBI WGS metagenome assembly ULKY01 (sample SAMEA4835511, study PRJEB28245) | human gut metagenome | biome: gut microbiome; material: fecal sample | place: Denmark | collected 2008 | reverse complement strand
CCCCGCCCCGGCGGCGGCGCTGCTGTGCGGCCTGGTGGCCCTGGCGGACAGCGCCTGGTGCCTGTTTCTGGGAAATTGTCCGAATTTGCCCTTTGCCGCCCCGGCGGCGGCGCTGCTGTATCTGTGCGTCTGCGGTCAATACCGTGCCGCCCGTGCCCGGTACGACAGCTTCCGCCTGGCCCAGCTGGGCGGCGTTCCCCCGTATGTGGCCTCCGTCACCGCCGCCGGCGCCTGCAAGCAGCAGGGCCGTCTGGAGGGCTTTTACCGTCTGTGGCAGTCTCCGGACCCTGCCGCCCGCTGGCAGCCCATCCTGACGCCGCTGTATCTGGCCCTGGCCACGGTGCTGGCCCTGGTGGCGGCGCTGGCCGGCCATCAGATGAACCGTTTTCTCTGGCTGTGGTCGGCGCTGCTGTCGGCCACGGTGCCTCTGTCCCTGCCTCTGTCCGGAACGCTGCCCCTGTCCCTGCTGTGCCGCCGCCTGCACAAAAGCGGCTGCGCCGTGGCAGGCTGGAAGGGTGCCCGGGCCATCTCCGCCGCCCGCCGGGTGGTGGTAACGGACGAGGACCTGTTCCCCGCCGGGGTCCTGTCCCTGCAAAAGAAGGGGAAGGAGGGCCCCGCCTCCGCCCCGGTGGGCACGGTGGAGCTCAACGGTCTGAAGGTATACGGCGAGGAGATCAACCAGGCTCTGGCCTATGCCGAGGCCCTGTGCCGTGCCGCCGGCAGTCAGCTGACCCCTCTGTTCCAGCAGCTGATGGACGGTCAGGTCAGCTTCCGCTATGACGCCCACGATCTCCACTATTACGAGGACGGCGGCGTAGACTGCACCATCCGCGGGGCCACCGTGGCCATGGGCAGTGCCTATTTCATGAAAAAGCGCCGGATCACCCTGCCCCATGACCTGAAAATGGACACCGGCGTCTTTATGTCGGTGGACGGCAGGCTGGCCGCCATCTTCGTGGTGAAGTACCTGCCCTCCCGGAACGTGGAGTGGGCCCTGCGGGCCCTGCGCCGCAACCGGGTCACGCCGGTGCTGGCCACCCGGGGCGTCAACATCACCCCCAACATGCTCAAGCGGAAATTCCGGCTCAACGCCCGGCCCATCTATCCCGGGGTTGCCACCCGCCTGGCCCTGGCGGACCTTACCGGCCAGCGTGGGGAGGCCCCCAATGCCATCATCTACCGGGATGGTCTGCTGCCCATGGCGGAAACCGTCATCGGCAGCCAGCGCATGTGTCAGGCGGTGCGCTGGTCCACGGCGCTCGGCTGGATCGGCGGACTGTGCGGCCTGGTGCTGTCGTACTATCTCACCACGGCCGGTGATTTTGCGGCCCTGTCGCCGCTGTACATGCTGGCATTTCTGGCGCTGCTGCTGCTTCCCACCCTGCTGCTGTCGGGCCTGGTGAAATATTATTGATCCCCTGATGAAAAAGCTCCCTGTCTCGCATAAGACAGGGAGCTTTCAGCTTGTCAAAAACTTTTTTTGACAAGCTGAAAGCCCCGGGCGTGGCCCGGGGCTTGCTTTATTCGTTCGTTCAGCGGTGGTCGCGATAGACGGGACACTTCTTGTATTCCTCGCCGTAGTCGGGGTTGCAGGTGTACTTCACCTGGGGGTCGTTGGTGGCAAACCGCTTGCCGCACAGCTTGCAGACATATTCGTCGTTGTCATAGCTGCTGAGAAACCCCTTGCTGATGTAATCCAGATAGTAACAGCGCGCCATGTTGTGATCCTCCTTGTTATTTATGATCCCGCGCGGGGGTCTTACCAGTGGTTGGTGGCCTTGAGACGCAGCAGAACGTGATTGGAGGTATAGCGAGTGACAGGGACCCACTCATGGTTATCGTTGTAGCGGTGATCAGCATCATGTCTATGGTCGTCATGTACTTCATACTGCTCATGCAATATGCGGTTGATGGCATTTCCGAGAGCTACCTTCGATCCGAATAGTAGATGATAGTCTGTGTTTGTGGGTATGAAGCATGAAGGCTCAAAAAACGGCACCCGGTTAGTGGCAAAATCGAAGGTTCTCATCTGGCCATTGGTGCGGCCGGTGACATGGTTGTTATAAATGGTGATCTCCTCCGGCAGACGGCCGGTTCCGTCACTGATGGCCTCGATGATCTTCCGGGTCAGGGGGCTGTCGGCGTACTTATCCTCCAGCTCCTTTTGCCTTGCAAGCGCCGCCTGCTTTTTTGCATCTTCCTTCCGTTTTTCTTCTTTCAGTCGTGCTTGATTGCGTTTCTCCTGTCGCTTGTGCTTTATTGGTTCGGCAACAATAATCCACACAAGGTAGACCGCCGCCAGAATCACCGAAACCAATCCGTTGCCGTCTGTCACCTTCCAGCCCACCCAAAACAATGCGCCTGCCGTCAGCAGCCAGAAGAAGAACTTCCAAAATCCTTCCCTTTCGTGTCCAATAATACCGGTGATAATCCAGACGCTCACGAACATTGTATACCAAGTAATGGTTGTTTCCATTATCGTCTTTTCCCTCTCTTTCTACTCACCACAGTACTTTTCTTTATTATAACTACTCAAAATAGCTATGTCAAGAAAATATCCTGTTAAACCGGGCGATAATGTCAAATCCATATAGTACAATTATCAAAAAACTTGGAGGTGGCCCATGGAAAAAGAGGAATTTGCCCGGCGGGTGTCGCAGCTGCGGCAGGCCAAGGGCGTGTCAGCCCGGGACATGAGCCTTTCCCTGGGCCAGAGTGCCGGGTATATCAACAACATCGAAAACGGCGTGAACCTGCCGTCCATGTCCATGTTCTTCTACATCTGCGACTATCTGGGCGTAACACCAGAGGAGTTCTTTGCCGCGGAGCTGACCGACCCGGTGCGTCTGCGGACGCTGACCGGCTCCCTGCGACGGCTCAGCAGCCGCCAGCTGGAGCTGCTGGCCCAGCTGGTCCAGGAAATGAAATAACCCCATCCCCTCCCGCCGATCGGGAAGAGGATGGGGTCGCTTTTTGTCGTTTCCCGCTTTCAACACCCCCCGCAGAGGACAGCGTCCCCGGCGTCCCGCGGACAGGGCGGCGCCCTGTCCGGGCAGGGATCACACGTCCCCTATATGGTGTACACAAACGGATCCGAGGGATTCTTCATCACCGGGGCCGGAGTGGCGGCGGCCACCCGGGTGCCGCTGCGGACGGAGTGGGTCAAAAACACGTTGCCTCCCACCACGGAGCCGTCGCCGATGTCCGTCTCACCCCCCAGAATAGACGCACCGGAATAGATGGTCACGTCGTCCCCCACGGTGGGGTGGCGCTTCCCCGGCAGGGACGCGTGCCCCGCCCGGGGCGACATGGCCCCCAGGGTCACGCCCTGATACAGCTTCACGTTCCGGCCGATCACCGTGGTCTCGCCCACCACGATGCCGGTGCCGTGATCGATAAAGAAGTGGGGCCCGATGGACGCGCCGGGGTGGATATCAATGCCCGTGCGGCTGTGGGCATATTCGGCCATGATCCGGGGGATCATGGGCACCCGCTGGCAGTACAGCAGGTGGGCAATGCGATAGACAAAGATGGCGAACAGGCCCGGATAGGCGAAGATGATCTCCTCCCGGGACGCAGCGGCGGGATCGGACTCAAACGTGGCGTCCAGGTCCTCCAGCAGCAGCCGCTGCACCCGGGGCAGCCGGCGCACAAACTCCCGGGTGATCTCCTCCGCCCGCTGCACCTGGTCCTCCGGCAGGGCCAGCCGCAGCTGGGCCGTCAGCTTTTCGGAAATGCGCTCCAGCAGCAGGGCGGCATAGTTCTCCGGAGCCAGGGACATCAGCGCCGGGTCCCCGAAATAGGCGGGGAACAGCAGGCGGCGGACCTCCTTCACCAGGTCGATGACCGCCCGGCGGTCCGGCAGGCGCAGGCCGCTGCCGTACAGGGGCGTGGCGCTCTCCGTCAGGGTGCGGCCCATGGCAGCGGCGGCTTCTTGAATGTGTTGGGGATACATAAACAGGCTTCCTTTCGGCATGTGGAACATAAAAGCGGCAGAGGACGCGTCACGCATCCTCTGCCGCGGCTTTACGCAAAAACCCGCTCCGGGCGCTTACAGCGCCTCTCCGGCAAACCATGCATGACCGTTCCGGGCATGACAACAGCAGGCCACGGTACAGATGGCCCGGCAGCTGTTGACGGAAACGGTTCTGCTCATGCGGTTTGCTCCTTTTCGGTGTCTGCTTTTATTATATGCCCCGCCGGACCCTGCGTCCATTGTCATTTTGGACAAAATGCGGATTTATTCTTCCCGCACCCGGTGGTACAGGGTCCCGCAGGCGGGCTCCACTCCCTTGACGGCGAACAGCTCCTCCACCGTGACGAACCGCACCCCCCTGGGCTGCAAGCGGTCCACGATCTCCAGGGCCGCCGTGACGCTGGTGGCGTAGCAGTCGTGGAGCAGGAGAATGTCCCCGTCTCCCGCCCGCCGCAGAACAATGTCCAGAATGCTGTCCACGTCCCGGCTTTTCCAGTCCTCCGTGTCCACGGACCAGCAGATGACCGGAGTTCCCAGGGCGCAGAGCTCCCGGTCCGATAGGAAGCCGTAGGGGGGCCGCAGCCAGTAGCTCCCGTCCCCCAGCACCTGCCGCAGGGCGCGGTCGCATTTTTCCAGGTCCGCCAGGGCGTCGGCGGTGGACAGCTCCGTCAGTGCCCTGTGGCTGAAGGAGTGGCTGCCGATCTGGTGGCCCTCCTGCCGGATACGCCGCACCAGGTCCTCCCGGCCTTCGATCTGACTGCCCACCAGAAAGAACGTGGCCCTGGCCCCCCGCCGGGAAAGGCCCTCCAGCAGCCGGGGCGTCCAGGCAGGGGATGGGCCGTCGTCAAAGGTCAGGGCCATGTAAACCGGCTCTCCCGCCGGTTCTGCCGGCTCCGCCGCCGGTTCCGCCGCCGGGGCGCACCCGGTCAGCAGCAGCGCCGCCAGCAGCGCCGCCGCTATCCGCCGCCTCATACCGGTCCCTCCACCGCCACCGCCTGCATCCCCAGCTCCCGGTGCCGCTGCCACACCGTCTCCCTGGGATAGCGCACCACGCCCCGGTCCTCCCAGGGGTCGCAGCAGATATAGTGCTCCCGGTCATATCCCGACAGCACCACGCAGTGCTCGTTGGAGATCCACATGAAGGGCTGGCCCTCCGGCTCCGTCCGGTACCAGGGGCCGTTGACGGTGGGGCGCAGGTCAATGCTGATCCAGATCAGCACCGGAATCCCCCGGTCGATATACCGGCGGCACAGATAGCCAAGCTCCGCTCCGGTCTCGTTTTTGACCCGGTGAATCCCGGCTTTGTCCCGGGCCAAACCGGCCAAAAAGCGGGACATCCCGCTTTTTATCGCCGGGGCCCAGCAGCCCAGGGCGTCCGGGTCGTGAGGGTCCCCCACAAAGGCCCGGCGGGGGTCCGGCCCATGCCAGACGCCGCCGGTATCCCGGTAAAACGGGGCCGAGGGCAGATGGTCCCGGGCAAAATCCTCCGCCGTCACGGAAAAGCCCAGGTATTGCAGCGCCATGGCGGCGCTGACGCTTTCGCAGCCGGTGGGCAGGCTATGCCCCTGGCCGATAAAGGGCACCGGAAGCTGCTTCATGCCGCCCCCTCCCGCCGCCGGGACAGCCGGTGGAAGAAAAATACCTGCCCCACCACCAGGGCCGCCCCCGCAGCCAGCGGAAGCCAGGGCTCTCCCAGCACCGCCGCCAGCAGATAGCAGACCGCACAGTCGGCGCCGACCGCCAGGCCGTACCACAGCTGGGTGGTAACATGGGCCATGTGATCGCACCCGGCGCCGGTGGAGCTCATGATGGTGGTGTCGGAAATAGGGGAGCAGTGGTCGCCCATAACGGCCCCGGCGCACACCGCCGCCACCGCCGCCGGCAGCAGGGAACTGCCGGCAAACACCGGCACCGCCACGGGAATGAGAATGCCCATGGTGCCCCAGCTGGTGCCGGTGGCAAAGGCCAGCAGCCCGCCCACCAGAAACAGCACCAGCGGGAACAGGGCCGTCAAGGTCTCACGCCCGGCAAACAGCCCCTGGACAAAGGCCGCCGCGTCCAGCCGGGCGGCAAAGGATTTCAGCCCCCAGGCAAAGGTCAGCACCAGCAGCGCCGGGGTCATAAGCTTGAAGCCATCCAGAAAGCCCTCTACATAGCCGGAAAACGTCACCACACCCCGGGGAATGTATAAAACCGCCATCACCAGCAGCGTTACCGCGCAGCCGAAGCACAGGGCCATGGGCGCATCGGTGTTGGCAAAGACGTTGGACGCCGTCAGGGGAAGCCCCCCCTCCCGGCAGGTCCGGCGGCCCAGCAGCACCATGCCCCACACCACCGAGACGATGAGGCACACCGTGGGCACCAGCAGATCCACCGCCCGGCCCCGGGGGCTAAACTGGCCGGCGGGAGAGCGGTCATCCCGGGGCGGCTCCTGGACGGCGGCCAGCCGCTCCCGGCGGTACATGGGGCCGAAATCCCGGCCCGTCAGGGCCACCACGAACACCATCCACAGCATCAGAAGGGCGTAGAAATTATACGGGATGGCCCGCAGAAACAGGGTGAAGCCGTTGACCGTTCCGGCGTATTCCGCCGGAATGTACGACGACACGGCGGCGGCCCAGGAGCTGATGGGCGCGATGATGCACACCGGGGCGGCAGTGGCGTCAATGAGAAAGGCCAGCTTCTCCCGGGAGATGCGGAAGCGGTCGGCGATGGGCTGCATGATGGCCCCCACCGTCAGGCAGTTGAAATAGTCGTCCAGGAAGATCAGGCATCCAAGGCCCGCCGTGGCCGTTTCCGCTCCCCGGCGGGAGCGCACCCGGCGGGAAGCCCACTCCCCGAAGGCCCGGGAGCCGCCTGACCGGGCAAACAGCACCACAATGGCCCCCAGCAGCACGTCGAAAAAGAAGATCTTCCGGTCAATGCCCTCCATAAGGGTCAGAAACAGCGTCTCGAAGCTCCGCCAGGGGGCGAAGCCCTCTGCCAGCAGCGCCCCCATCACGCACCCGGCCAGCAGGGAGGAGTACACCTCCTTGGTGACAAAGGCCAGCACGATGGCCACCGCCGGAGGCAGCAGCGCCCAGCCGGTGCCCACAAAGGACGCAGGTCCGCCGCCTGTGTCGGCAGCGGAGACGGCCCACAGCAGCACCAGCGCCGCCGCCAGCACGATCCCCCGCCTGCGGAAGGTTGTTTTCATGATCAATTTCCTCGCTTTCCCCATAAGTCGGCGCTCCCGCAGGGCGGGCCGCCTATTGAAAGTGTATGCGGGGATATGACAGGGGAGTATGTACCCAAGGCAGGCGCGGGGGGACGGGGTACGGCCATGGGGCGGACAGAGTCGTCCGCCCCTGCAAAAAAACGCGCGTGGACGGCGGCCCCGGATACCGGAGCCGCCGCCCACGCTTAAAGGAAGAAAGATGAAAGAAGAAAGAGAGAGTAATTGGAATGCAAAATATATCCAGTGATGCTTCCGGAGAAGCGGTCACGCTGTCTTAGTTACCGCGGCCGCCGTTGCCCCGGCCGAAGAAGTAGTCGTACAGGTCGCCGTAGGAACCCTGCTGACCCTGGTTCTGGTTGGAGGAATCGTCCTCGGTGCCGGTGGTCTGGGGCTGCTGGTCGAAGGTCAGGCTCAGGGTGATCTCCTGGCCGCCGCGCCACACGGTAAGGGTGACGGTGTCGCCGGCCTTATAGCTCTTCTTGGCCATGGACAGGTCGCTCATGGAGGTGATGTCCGTGTCGTTGAGCTTGGTGATGACGTCGCCCAGCTGCAGGCCCGCCTTTTCCCCGGCGCCGCCCTTTTCCACGGCGTAGACGAACACGCCCTTGGTCACGTCAATGTTGTACTGGGCGGCCATCTGCTCGGTCATGCTGCCGGCCTTGATGGCCATGTAGGCCTTATCGGTGACCTGGCCGTTTTCCATGATGTCGGTGATGATGGTCTGGACATCGCTGATGGGGATGGCAAAGCCGATGCCCTCCACGGTGGTGTCGGAATAGCTGGAATACTTGGCGGACACAATGCCCACTACCTCACCGTACAGGTTCATCAGGGGGCCGCCGGAGTTGCCGGGGTTGATGGAGGCGTCCACCTGGAGCATGTTGAAGGGGGTGCCGTCCACATTGATGGCCCGGTCGCAGCAGGACACGATGCCCTGGCTCATGGAGAAGGTCAGCTCGCCCAGGGGGTTGCCGATGGCCATCACCGTGTCGCCCACGTTGACGTCGGCGCTCTTGCCCAGGGTCACGGCCTGGAGGCCGGTGGCCTCGATCTTCAGCACAGCCACATCATAATCGCTGTCGCCGCCCACCACAGTGGCGGGATAGGTATCACCGTTATACAGGGTGACGTTGACGCTGCTGGCGCCGGACACCACATGCTGGTTGGTGACGATATAGCCGTCCTGGGTGATGACGAAGCCGCTGCCGGAGGAGGCGGACTCCACCTTCTGGCCGAAGATGTTGGTGGACACGGCGGAGCAGTTGATGGATACCACGCTGTTCACCGTGGCGGCGTACACCTCGGCGGGGGTCATCAGGGTCTGGCCGTCCACGGATTTGACGCTGACGGCGGAAGCGGTGCGGCCGGTTTCCTGGATGGCGGTTTTGCCGGTCTTGCGGGCCAGGGACGCGCCGCCGAAGCCGCACAGGCCGCCGATCAGGGCGCAGCACAGGACCAGAGCCGTGACCTTGGTGCCGGTCTTTTTCCAGAAGCTCTTCCCGTTGGTCCTGGGAATCCGGGGTTCATCCTGATAATCGCCGGTGGTGCAGGAGGTCTGATCCTCCTGCGCCGCCTGGGGCTCCGGCCGGGGAGCGGGCTGCCAGCTGGTCTGGCTGGGGTCCGGCTGGCCGGGCTGGGGAGCCTGGTCCTTGGAATAACTGTAATGATACAGGTTTTCATCGCTGTTGAAGCCGCTCTCGTTGTTCTCGTCGTTGACGCCGTTATACATAACTGTGAACCTCCTATTGTCGGGCGGGGTGGAATGTGGTATCATGAGGTATCGTGCTCCGCCGCCGCTGTGGTTTTCCTTTCGATGGTTTATAGTATACGCGGAAACCTTAACTGGAGCTTTAAAAAACGGCGAAAATTTTGAACTTTTTGTGAAGTCAGGAGGGTGCGGCCTATGGTGAAAATTGAGGGGCTGAAGCTGGCCCCGGGCCAGGAGGAGGCCCTGCTGCGGGGAAAGGCGGCGCGGCTGCTGCGGGTGCCGGAGGGGGACATTCTGTCCCTGCAGGTGCTGCGCCGGTCCGTTGACGCCCGGGAGGAGCTGCGGCTGGTGTACACCGCCGCGGTGGAGCTGCGGCAGGAGAAAGCCGTGCTGCGGCGGGTGCGGGATAAGCGGGTAACGCCGTATGCGCCGGAAACGTACCGGCTGCCGGAGGTGCTCCGGGCGCCGGAGACGCCGCCGGTGGTCATCGGCGCGGGGCCGGGAGGGCTGTTCGCGGCCCTGGTGCTGGCCCGGTGCGGGCTGCGGCCCATCATCCTGGAGCGGGGCCGGGACGCCGTGACCCGGCAGCGGGACGTGGAAGCCTTCTGGCGGGGCGGTCCGCTGAATACGGAATCCAACGTTCAGTTCGGCGAGGGGGGCGCAGGCGCTTTTTCCGACGGAAAGCTGAATACCGGCACCCGGGACCGGCGGCACCGGTGGATCCTGGAGCAGCTGGTGGCCTGCGGCGCGCCGGAGAGCATCCTCACCGACGCCAAGCCCCATGTGGGGACGGATATGCTCCATGTGACCCTGGTGAACCTGCGGCGGCAGCTGCTGTCCCTGGGGGCGCAGGTGCGGTTCGGGCACCGGGTCACGGGACTGCGGGTCCGGGACGGGGCCCTGGAGGGGCTGGAGGTTACAGGGCCGGAGGGGCCGTATGTGCTGCCGGCCCGGCATGCGGTGCTGGCCCTGGGCCACAGCGCAAGGGATACCTTTGAAATGCTGCACGCCGCAGGGGTGCAAATGGAGCAGAAGCCCTTTGCCGTGGGAGTGCGGATCGAGCACCGGCAATCGGACATGGACGCAGCCCAGTACCGGCAGTTCGCCGGGCACCCGTGTCTGCCCGCCGCCAGCTATAAGCTGTCATGCCACCTGGAAAACGGGCGCAGCGCCTTCTCGTTCTGCGTTTGCCCCGGGGGACAGGTGGTGGCCGCTGCGTCGGAGCAGGGGCGGGTGGTCACCAACGGCATGAGCGCATATGCCCGGGACCGGGAGAACATCAACGGCGGCCTGCTGGTAAACGTGACGCCGGAGGACTTTGGCAGCGGGCATCCCCTGGCGGGGGTGGCCTTTCAGCGGCAGCTGGAGGAGGCAGCCTTCCGCCTGGGCGGCGGCGGCTACGCGGCCCCGTGCCAGCGGGTGGAGGATTTCCTGGCGGGGCGGCCCTCTGTGGGGCCGGGTCGGGTGATCCCCAGCTATCGGCCCGGGGTCCGGTGGACGGACCTGCGGCAGTGTCTGCCGGAATTTGTGTGGGAGACCCTGGCGCTGGCCCTGCCGGTGCTGGACAGAAAAATACAGGGCTATGCCCAGGGGGATGCCGTTCTGACGGCGGCGGAGACCCGGTCGTCGTCGCCGGTGCGCATCCTGCGGGATGAGAGCGGCCAGTGCAGCGTCCGGGGCCTGTATCCCTGCGGCGAGGGGGCGGGATATGCCGGAGGCATCCTGTCCGCCGCCGCCGACGGCATGCGCTGCGCGGAAAAAATATGGGAGGTATACAGCGGATGAAAAAAATTGCGGTGATGGAGGACTTTCTCACGCCGGAGCACCGGAAAAGGGTGCTGGCAGCGGCGGAAAAGCACGGCTTTGCGGTGGACTTTTACGGGCGGGGCAAGGCTCCGGCAGAGGGGCTGGACCAGTATGAGATCATCTACGGATGGTGCAATCCCCAGGACCTGAAGCGGGCCACGGGGCTGAAGTGGTACTGCTGCGGCTTTGCGGGGGTGGACCTGCTGTCCGACGACGGGCTGTACGCCAATCCCGACGTGATACTGTCCAACTCCTCCGGGGCCTATGGGCTGACCATCAGTGAGCACATCCTGATGGTGACGCTGATGCTGCTGCGGCGGATGCCGGATTTCCAGGACATCGTCCGGCGGCGGGAATGGGTCCAGGAGCTGCCTATGCGGTCCATTTACGGCAGCCGCATCACGGTGCTGGGCGCCGGGGACATCGGCACGAATTTTGCCCGGCGGGCCAAGGCCCTGGGAGCCGCCCACATCTGCGGCGTGTCCCGCAGCGGCCGGAACGGGGACCCGGCCTATGACCGGATGCTGCCCCAGCAGCAGCTGGACGAGGTGCTGCCGGAGACGGAGATCCTGGTGATGGCCCTGCCCGCCGTGGCGGACACCGCAGGCATCCTCAGCCGGGAGCGCATTGCACTGCTGCCCCGGGAGGCCATCGTGGTAAACGTGGGCCGGGGCAGCGCCATTGACCAGGACGCGCTGATGGAGGCCCTGAACGCAGGGCGCATTGCCGGAGCCGCCCTGGACGTGATGGTGCCGGAGCCGCTGCCCAAGGATCACCCCCTGTGGAGCACCCGGAACCTGCTGCTGACACCGCATATCTCCGGGAATATGTCCCTGGGATACACCTGCGACCGGAATCTGGACATGTTCTGCCGGGATCTGGACAACTATGCCGCCGGTCGTCCCCTGGAGCATCGGGTGGACCGGAAGCGGGGATATTAACAGCAAAACCACGCTGCGGCCGCAGCGTGGTTTTTGGTCTGTCAAAAGCCCCGCAGAGTTTGCGGCCTGCGGGCCGCAAAC
>ULKY01019537.1_pt1 | contig 11865 bp, 4 predicted proteins | sample 1951261 | NCBI WGS metagenome assembly ULKY01 (sample SAMEA4835511, study PRJEB28245) | human gut metagenome | biome: gut microbiome; material: fecal sample | place: Denmark | collected 2008 | reverse complement strand
CGTGGCCGATACCGAGATGCACTCCTCGGCAGCGCCCGGGAACCCGGCCTGCGGGGCGCTCTCGTTGCCGCCTGCGAAGATGGCCAGGCCGCCTTCGATCGGGCCGTTGGGCGATCCGGCGTTATGCAGGAAGTAGTCGAGGGCGTCCTTCTCCAGCGGGGCGTTCGTCGCCCACTCCTCTTCGTCCTTGAAGCCCGGCGCCCCCCACTCGTAGCTGTTGGCGCTGCCCGAGATATAGCCCCAGCTGCACTGCAGGATGACGGCGCCGTTGTCGGCCGCGTACTTGATGGCCCGGACGGTCGCCAGCGAGTTGCTGACCGCGTTGCCCGAGAATATCTGGCAGCTCATGATCTTCACGCCCGGGATGTCGGCGTTCCCGCCGGCGATCGAGCTGATGCCGATGCCGTTGTTGTTCTGTGCGGCGATCACGCCCGCCACGTGCGTGCCGTGACCCGTATCGCTGACGTCGTCCCACGAGATAACGCCCGTGTCGAAGACGAAGTTGTAGCCGTAGACGTCGCCTTTGTAGCCGTTGCCGTCGTTGTCCTGCTTCGAGCGGTAAACCTCGCCTTCGTTGACCCACATGTTGTTCTTCAGGTCGGGGTGTTCGACCATGACGCCTTCGTCGAGCACGGCGACGATGATCGACTGGTCGCCCGTCGAGGATTTCCACGCCTCTTCACACTGCACGTCGGCATCGACGATCGACTTCTCGCCGAACAGGTTGCCGCGGTTGATCAGGTGCCACTGCATCGGCAGCAGCTCGTCGTTGAAGGGATAACCCGTATCCCCGGCGGCGCGGGTCGCACGCTGCATGGCGGCGAGGGCTTCGCGGGTGAGGGGCATCGCCTTCTTGCCGGCGTTGTAGGCACGGCGGATCGTGCGGTTGAGATTCACGTGCTGGACTTCGCCCAGGGCCGAGAGTTTTTCGGCGACCTCCTCGGCGGAGTAGTCGTCGCCGAAGCGTACGACGTACCACAGGTGCAGCTCCGATTCGCGGGTGCGCTCTTCGTTGCGGCCGTCTACGGGGAAGACGCGTTCGATCTGGTAGCCGCCCACGATGTCGAGAACCTCGTCGACCGAAAGGATGCCCGAGCGGGTGGCGGGGCCGCCGCTGCGGGTCGCTGCGGCCGTCTTGTCGAGTATCTCGCTCACGTAAGGTGAAAATTTGACGAGTATCTCCCCCGACTTGTGCTCGACAGGGGTGTCCTGTCCGGTGCCGGGCGTCGGGAGCTCCTCGTTGGTGCAGGCGGTAAATGCCAGGAATGCAATGGCAAAAATGCCGTATAAATAGTTTTTCATCGTCTTGATTATTTGGTCGTATCCTCGTCTTCCTCTTCTGCGCCGGGGTCTTTCTTGTACCCCTCGTAGAATTCGTAGTAATAGTTCAGGTTGGCGGGTTCGTTGCCGAATCCGGCCGATGCGCCCGTCGCATCCTTGCCTTCCTGCGTGAACACGAGCTGGAAGGGTGACCACCAGTCGAGGGCGGGGTGGTAAAGCAGCCAGTCGGGCAGTTCGCCGGTCAGGCGGTTGAGGTTGATGGCGAAGCGCTTGGTGTGCGGCATCACCTTCGGGGTGCCGATCAGCGCGCGGGGCAGCGTGTCGGCGTCGATGATGTCCTGCTCGGTGTATTTCTCCCAGTCGTCCATCTTGGGCAGCGGCCCCTGCAGGTAGTTGACCGAGAGCTGCAGCGTGTCGAGATCCCATTCGATCATGCGGCGCGGGAATCCTTCTTCATCGACGAGGCCGCCGTAGTTGGTTTCGACGGTGTTGCTCAGGTCGTAGATGTTCCTGCGCGTGTTGGCGCCCATGAGCAACGTCCGCAGTTTCGGGAAGTTGGTCGGGTTGATCTCGTCGGGAATTTTCTGGAAGTTGTTGCTGCTCAGGTCGAGGAACTCGAGGTTCTTGAGCGCCGTGAAGTTCTTGTCCAGCGAAACCAGGCCGTAGGCGGCGATGGTGAGGCGTTTGAGCTGCGTGAGCTTGGTGATGTACTCGCCGGTGGTGAGGTCTTTCAGGAAAGCGTTGACGTTGCTGTAAAAGATCAGCTCGTCGGCGGCCGTCAGGTACTGCACCTCGAAAGGCAGCTCTTCCTTGGTGTCGAACATAAAGAACCGGGCGTATTTCACGCGGCCGTTCTTCTCGGGCGTGTAACCCGTCATGCCCTCCTCCCAGAGGGTGACGTCATCCCAGTTGTCCATGCGTTCGCCGTTCTCCCACGAACTGTTGGTTCCGAGCGTGCGCGCGATGGCCAGCAGGGCGATCGAGTCGCCGCTGCGGGTGTTCTCCTCGATGGGTTCGGCGGCGCCCTGCGTGACGAGCAGGTTGTCCTGGCGGGCGAGTTCCACCTCGCGCTTGGGCTTGAACACCACGTCGGCGATACGCTCGTTGGGCTGGGAGTTGATGCTCCAGTTGAAACGGACGGTCACCTCGCGCGGGCGGATGCCGCGGTCGAGTTCGACCTTATAGCTGTCGTATTTGAGCCAGCTTTCGGCCGAGGTGGGGACTTCGACGGCGAAGTCGACGTTGGTCTTGACCTTCACGTCGAAATAACGGGTGCCGAAGGCCGAGAAGTTGGCCACGGAAACCTCTTTCTCCCCGAGCGTGATGGCGTAGTCGAAACCCTGCTGGTCGATGGTGATCTCCTTCTTGTCCCAGGTGTTCTGCTCCTGGATGCGTACCACGCCGCGGCGGGGCGAGTCGGTCAGCGCCGAGTCGATGAGTATCCTGCACTCGGTGGTGCCGCGGCCGTTGGCCGGCGAAATGGAAATCCACGGCTCGTCGGTGGTGGCGACCCAGTCCCCCGATGCCGATACTTTGATCTTGTGGCTTCCCCCTGCGGCTTCGGCTTTGATGGCGTCGCTGTCGAGCCCGAACGCGATGTTCTTGTCGGCGTCGGAGCAACTGCATAATGCGATCGAGCAGAGGATGACCGGTATGTAATTCTTTATTTTCATTGTCGTTTCTCCTTAGGTGTTATTCGAGCATTTTGTCGCAGTTCAGGATGTTCTGGGTCTTGTCGTAGATCAGGTTGTAGACCCCCTGCTGCCAGTAGTAGCAGATGGCCGAGGCATCGAACGTGATGTTGGGGTTGTCGCTGATGTCGAGGTGGTAGATCAGGTAGGAGATCGTGTCCTCGATCTTGCGCAGGTCGTTCGAACCGATGTAGAACCCGCGCAGGCCCGTGTGCTGGTAGAGCCCCGTGGGCCACTCGCGCAGGCAGCGCTTACCCTCGGCATCGCGCTGGCCGCGGATGGCGTATACGGTCAGCCCGGCGCAGTTGAGCGGCCCGAACGGGAACTTGTCGAACGAGTTGTACGAAATATCCAGCCCGTAGAGGTAGGGCAGCTGCTCGGCCGTGAAATCCTTGGACAGGGCCTTCAGTTTGTTGTAGGTCAGGTCGAGCGATACGAGTGACGTCGAGTTCTTGCCGCCAAAGCTGCCCTCGGGGATTTCGTCGATGCTGCAACCGCGCAGGATGATGTAGGAAACCAGCGAATTGGTCGTGCCGAGGCATTTGGGGAACTTCGTCAGCCCGGGGTTGGCCGCCAGCGAGAAGGTCTCCACCCGCAGGCCCTTGTATTTGCCCTCCTCTTCGCCTTCGAAGCCGTCGATCTCGTTGTAGGAGAAATCCACCGATTTCATGGCGTATTTGGACTTGGCCGAGAAGATGTTGGGAACCTTCTTGAGCTTGTTGTAGGTCACCGAGAAGGTCTCCGTGTCGTCCGTGCCGCAGAAGATGCCGTCGCTGTTGGCCGGGAGCGAAGTGATGTTGTTGTGGTCGAGGTAGAGCTGTACGGGTGCGACCTCCTTGCCCAGCGGATGGAGCGTTTCGATCTGGTTCCGGGACAGGTCGAGCAGGCCGATCTTCTTCAGGTTGCTGAACGACTCGGGGATCTCCCTGAGTTTGTTGTTGGTTGCATAGAGGATCTGGAGCTTCTCCTTCGATGGGCCGTTGGCGATGGCGTCGAGCCCCTTGTATAGCTCTTCGGCCGACCATTGGGCGTTGTTGGAGATGTTGACCGAAACGAGCTCGGGCATCTGCGCGATCTCCACCGGGAAGCGGGTCATCTTCGGGCAGTTGTAGACCTCCAGGTCGGTCAGCGACTTGAGGTTGGCCACTTCGGCGGGAATCTCCTCCAGCTCGCCGTTGGCGATGTTGAGGTACTCGAGCTTTTCGAGTTTGCCGATGGCCGGGTCGATCGACTTGAGCCCGTTGGTGAGCTTGCCGTGTACGACGTCGTAGGGACGGATATTGTTCTGGAGGCCGGTCTTGCGGTCGATGATCTGATCCTCGGTGAAATTCTTGTAGAGCGACGTGGCCGGGATCGAGATGCCGTGTTCGGCCAGGGCCCGGGCGATCGGCTCGGACGTCTGGGTCGGGATATGGATCAGCGAGAGGAACTCCTTGTGACGCTCCATGCGGGTGCGGTTGCGCTCGGAGAGGCTCTTGTCGTGTGCCAGCGAGGGGTCGTATTCGAGCAGGTTGCCGTCGTTGTGCGTGCCCAGATACAACTCGACGAGCTCCGAGAGCTGGCCGATGGCTGCCGGCACGTGCCCGCGGAAGCCGAACTCGCCGATCGAGATCTTCGCCACGCGGCCGTTGGAGTGCACCTCCACGCCCGGCTGGACGCCCCACAGGTCGGGATCCTTGTTGAAATCCCAGTTGACGCCGGTGGGATAGTTTTCACCCCTGTAAGACCAGTGCTCCCCGTCGAGCGCCTTCCAGATTTCGTAAAGCGCGTAGTAGTCGCGGATATACTCGTCGGCCTCGTAGAGCGTGACGCCGACTTTGGCCTCGGTGGTCTTGTTGTCCTCGATGGTGAAATCCAGGTTCTTGGGACGCTTGTTGGTCTCCAGCAGGACTTTGTTCTTGTCGTAGGCCTGGTATTTCTCCAGGCTGTAATCGCCCGCCTTGAGCGAGAGCAGCGTGTCGCATTCGAGCGAGGAGGTCTGGTAGCCGTCCTCGATGTCCTCGGGGGCCCCGTCCTCGCGGTCGTCCCTGAAGTGGATCGAGAACTTCGCGGGGAGTTTTTCGAACGTGGTGAGCTCGTTGGTCGTCTTGTGCCTTACGGTCAGGTCGAGGAACGCGATCTCGTCGAAGGTGTACTGCCGTTCGGCGGCACGCGTCACCACGGGCGTCTCGGTGAAGTCCGACAAGTCCTTGGAGATCGAAAAACGCACCGTGCCGCGCGGCTCCACGTCGACCGTCAGGTCGTGCGACACGAGGCCGCCGGCCACGATGTCGAGCCTCTCTTCGCCCGGCATGCCGTTGTAGATCAGCTCGTCGTCGGCATTGAATAACGAGAAGGTGATGATCTGGTATTGTCCCGTCAGCAGCCGGAGCTTCTCGCTGCGCAGCCCGAATTCGGCGCTCTGCTTGTCGGGGGCCGAGAGCGTCAGCGACTGGGTGATGGTCGTGCCGTCGTAATAGAGCGAGACCTGCACCTTGCTGGCTTCGGAAAGGTAGTCGAGCTGGGGTTTCTGGGCCCGGCTCAGGGCGTCGTAGGACGCCTCCTTGTGTAGCTTGAACTGAACGTATCCGTAATCTTGGTCGCGGTTGTCGATGCCGTCGTCGTCGGAACATCCGCCGAGGAAGGCCATGCCCAGTGCGAGGAGTGCCGTTACGGAAAATTTTAAAAGTTTCATATCTAAAAACCTGGTCTGTATGTTCTCCATAAATTGTAGTCGTATCGAACAGGGCCCCAGCCCCCTTCGGAGAGGGGCCCTGAATCATTGGGGTCAGATGTTGAGCGTGCAGATGATCACCATCACCACGTTCCAGTTGGCACCGTAGAGGAACATGACGCCCTCGGCGGCGGTCTGAGAGTCCATGTTGACGTAGATCTGGGTCGGGCCGTAGGATTCGGCCGTAAGCCAGCTTTCCGCATCGCCTTGGGCCATGAAACTCGAGTAGGTTGGGACGTTCATCACGGCGTTCGTGGTTTCTCCCTCGTAGGTCAGGTGGTAGATCGGGGCGCCGTACTCCGCATACTGTTCGTAGTATTCGCCCGAGGTGATCTCTTCGAGGGTCGCGCCGGTGACGTATTCGGGATATGCGAACCCGATGTCCGCATTGGGATCGTAGAGGCAGTTGACGGCCGCGATGTTGCCCTCGGCGTCGTAGAAGACGATGTAGCCTTCGTCCTCGCGATCCATGTCGATGATGGCCCCGCCTTCGACGCGGCGTACCGAGAGCCAGTTCTGCTCGTCCGACAGCGGCTGGCAGTCGGCGTCGTAGCATTTATAGCCGGTGAAGTCGCGTTCGAATGTCAGCGTGGCTTCGGGGTCGTTCGACCAGGCTTTGGTGTAGGTCAGTTTGTAGGCATCGTCGACCTCGAGCTCGCGGAGCGACCAGTGGGTCGAGGGGAGTTTCTCGAACAAGGTGCCGATCTCCGCCATGCCCTCGGGGTTGGCAGCCTGGATCGGGCCGGGGCTGGCCTGCTGTGTCAGCGTGGCGAAGACATAGGGCTGGTACTCTTCCTTGATGTCGTAGTCGAAGAGTTCGTTGGGGTCGGAGACCGCCATCGAAGCCGGGAGCACGATGATCCTGGCCGTGCGGGCATCGCCCTGGTTGACCTCCGTGCCGACGGTGAAGCCCCGATCCATGATGACCAGCTCCTCGTCCCAGGCGCTTTCCTCGACGATGACCCATTTGGTGTCGGCTTCGTCGCCGCTCAGGCCGGTATTGCCCCAGCGATCCGTGACTTCGGCGATGACATAGATCCTCGCACCCCTGATGCCCTTGACCGAACCGCGTGCGGTGCCGGGCGACCAGTCGCCGTTCATGCTGTTGTAGATCTCGGCTGCGGCGTTGAACTTGAGTTCCTTATCGAGCGTGACATCGAAAATGTCGCGGCAGGAGGGGATCGTGACCGGAATCTCGACCTTCGCGTCGAGGTTGTTCTTGTCGATGAACACCAGTTTGTCCTGCGCCCCGTCGAGCGGGTAGGCCGACGGGTTGCCCTGGATGCGGATCTCGACTTTCGTGCCGGGTTTCCCGACCGTCACCGACGGGGTGGATACCCACTCCGGCAACTGGTTGATCGCCCAGTCGTAGTTGGCCTCGACCAGGATCGGCATCGAGAAATCGGTGCGTCCCTCGGGCCAGGTCAGGTCGATGCTTTCGGCCTCCCCTTCGTTATAGGAGTAGGTGAGGCCGGTTTCGCTGCCGCCGTATTCGAAGTCGCCGTACTGGTCGAGCTTGCATGTGCGGAGGCTGAAGCCGCGTTCGAGCGTACCGCGCGTGATCGTGGCGATGACCTTGCTCTGGCCGCCCATCTTGAGGGTTACCTCGCAGACACGCGTGTCGTCGAACTCATCGAGTTCGGCCACGCCGATTACGATCCGCGATGCGCCCGCACCGCCGCGCAGCGTCCAGACTTTCTGTGTTTCGTCCTGTATCCAGAACCATGCGGCGGTAGCCGTCGGGACACTCACCTCCCAGTTCTGGTTGGGCTCTATCTCGAGCGTGTAGGTGCCGCCGGCTCCGATGGTCGCCGAAACCGCCTCGGGGAAGTTGGGGCTGGGGAGCTTCGTATCCTCATCCGAATCGGAACACGAAGCGGCCGCCAGACATGCTCCGGCGAGCAGCGACATCACCAAGTGTAAATAATGTCTTTTCATATTTCGTTTCTTTATTTACGTTATGATTTAGAGCGATCCGGACGCCGTGACGCCTCCCGGGAGCATGCCTTCTTCCCGCTGGAGCCGTTCGGCCTCCTCGTCGCTGACCCATTCGATGATGTTGTAGAAATGGCCTACCAGGCCCATGTTCACGCCCATGTCCTCGACATGCACCTTGATCCACAGCGCCACGTAGTGCTGGCAGCTGTTGAAATAGGAGTCGTAGAGCGGGCTGTTAGTGACCAGTATCTTGTTGTCCCCGACGATCTGTCCGAAGACCGAAGCCTCGTCGGCCAGTACCTGGTTCTTGTCCATGGTTACCAGCGGTTCGATCGGATCGCGCGGGTCGAGGCGGATCGTGACGTCGTAGCCCGAGAAGAGCCAGTCGTGCAGGATGATCATGTTCTCTTCGGTGGGGTGCTTCTCGGTGCGGATGAGGCGCTGGATGCTCTTGTTTTCCACGCCGGGGTAGCTGTTGAGGAACGTCGAGGTCACCACGCACCAGCCCGTGAATTCGTTGATGTCGTAGGGGCAGCTTTTCTGCATGACGACCTTCGTCCGGTCGTGGTAGAGATCCCATTTCAGCTGCTCGGGCATGACCAGTTTGAGGATGAAGCCCAGCGAGTCGGTATCTTCGATGTTGTCGTACAACCCGCGCACCTGTACGTCGGCCTTGCGCGAACCGGCCTTTATGGTGATGGTGTTCGACAGGAGGCGGTAGTGCTTCCCCTCGACGGCATTGCTGCCCTGGTCGATGATCTCCACGCCGAATGTGCGGTCGTAATCGCACGCGACGGTCGAGGAGACCGGTACCGAGAAATAGTCTTGGTCTTGGAGTACGGCGTAGGTGGCCAGGGTATCGGCGAACAGCACGTACTCCGCGTCGGAGTAGGTCTTATATTCCTCCTTGCAACCCGTTGCGAGGGCGGCCAGGAGTCCCGTTGCAAACAAAACCGTGATAATTCGTTTCATTGTCTCTCTTCTATTCGTTGTTGCTATCTGTTGCTTTCGTTCGGGAGTATCTCCGAACCGGGGGCTTCCAGCTCGTGCTGCGGGATCGGCCATACGAAAAGCGGGTTGTCGGCTTCGATCTTGAGCGAGCTTCCCTCGGCCTGCGAATTGGCCTGCGGCTTACGCTCGAAGCCCTTGTGCCAGCGTTTGAGGTCGTGCAGGCGGAAACCCTCCATGTAGAGTTCGCGCAGGCGCTCGTCGGAGATGGTCTGCAACCAGTTGTCCTTCGTGACGTTGATCGTGCCGCCCGATTTGTAGCGCATCTTGCGCAGCGTCGAGAGGTCGTTGCCGGCCTTCGAAAAATCGTTCTTTTGGCAGTAGGCCTCGGCGCGGATCAGGTACTGCTCCGCCAGGCGGAACGGCTTGGGCATCGAGACATGGTAGATCTGGTTGGCGATCAGGTTGCGGTTGCCGTAGTATTTGACCAGCAGCGGCCAGCTCAGCCCGTGAGCATAACCGGTCTCGGTCTGGTAGAAGTAGCCCGAATAGCGCAGGTCGGCATCGTCGTAGAGATCCAGGGCGGCCTGGCCGGGGACATAGTCGGGATAGAAATAGGTGTAGTCCTTGTTGAAGTTGAGGAACACCGTGCCGAGCGCCCCGCCGTAGGAGGTGTCGGTGAAGCCGATGCGCCAGATGACCTCGTATCCCAGGTCGTACGCCCACATGTAGTCGAAATAGGTGTAGTCGGAGGTGTAGTTGGTCTTGGCATCGGAGAGCTGGAAGGTGGCCTTTTTTTCGTCGATCAGGGTGCTCGAATATTTGATCGCCGTGTCCCAGTCCTGCATGTAGAGCGCCACGCGGGCGTGCAGCGCCTCGGCCGAGGCCGAGGTCATGTAGACGTTGCCGTAGGCGTCGTTCTCCTTGTCGAGGCGTTTCTCGGCCTCGGCCAGGTCGTCGAGTACGAACTGGTACGAGTCGTAGAGCGATGCGCGGCGGGCCGCCTCGGGCGTAAAGTATTTCGTGCGCAGCACGACGCCCAGTTCCGATTGGGCCGTGTCCGGCTCATAGGCCTTGCAGAAGGTCTTGAGCAGTTCGGAATAGCAGAGCGCACGCACGGCGTAGACCTCGCCCGTGTACTGTTCGAGCTTCTCGATGTTGGTGTCGCTGATCTCGTTCGCCACCACCTCGTCGATGCGGTCGAGGTAGAAGTTGCAGTTGCCGATCACCTTGTAGAGGGCGGCATAAACCGCTTCGAGCTGCAGGTCGGTCGGGCGTATGTCCCAGCGCCAGAACGAGCCGTAGGTGTTGGTGTTGCCTTCGACGGCATAGACCAGGTCGGCCTGGATGTCGGGCAGCAGGGTGAGGTAGCCGCTGTAAAGCGCGTTGCTCTTGAGCGAGGCGTAGATGCCGGTGAGCGTCTGCTCGGCGTCGGCGAAGGTGCGCATGGCCTCCTTCTCCGGAATGGACGAGCCGGGGTACTTGTCCAGGCACGAGGTGGCGCCGACAAGTATCGCGAGGGCCGAAAGGTAGAATTTTATATTGCGTAACATGTTCATAGTCCCTGATTAGAATGTTAAGTCGAGTCCGAAGGTGAATTGGCGTGCCATAGGGTACTGTGCCTGGTACATATTGCTCGACCCTTCGGGATCGAGGCCCGTGAATTTGGTAAAGGTGAAGAGGTTCTGGGCCTGGGCGTAGATCTTCACGCCGCTGATGAAGCGTGTCTTACGCAGCCACTCCTGCGGGAAGGAATAACTCAGCATGAGGTTTTTCAGGCGCAGGAACGAAGCGTCCTCCAGCAGGCGGTCGTCGAACTCGGTGTAGACGCCGTGGCGCGGGATGTCGGTGATGTCGCCGGGTTTCTTCCAGCGGTTGAGCAGGCGCTTGGACTGGTTGTAGGAGGCGAATCGGCCGTTCGACTCGTCGAAATAACGGTCGTTGTTGATCATCCAGCGGTCGGCGACCCAGCTGAACTGTGCCGACAGCGAAAGTCCCTTCCAGGCCAGCGTCGTGCCGAAGCCGCCCTGCCAGGGCGCCACGTAGCTCTTGCCGACCATGACCTTGTCCTCGTCGCGGAGCTCGGTGGTCAGCTCGCCCTCCTTGGTGTACCACAGCGCGTCGCCGTTGGCGGGGTTGACGCCTGCGAACCGGTTGAGGTAGAACTCGCCGAAGGAGTGCCCCACGACCAGTTTGGTATTGGTGCTCGAAAGCTCGTATTCGCTGACCCCGCTGTAGAGCTTGGTCATCTTGTTCCTGTTGTAGGAGACGTTGGCGTTCACGCTCCACACGAAATCCTTGTGCTGGATGACGTCGGCGGCCAGGCTCACCTCGACGCCGCGGTTGGTCATGTCGCCCACGTTGTCCCAGCGGAAGCCGAAGCCGTTGGAGGTGGTGTAGGAAACGGGAACCTCCATGAGCATGGCGCTGTTCTTCTTGTGGTAGAGTTCGACGTCCACGTTCAGGCGGTTCCAGAAGCCCAGGTGCACGGCCAGGTTGGTGATCCACAGCTTCTCCCACTGCAGGTCTTCGTTGCCCGGCTGCGAGGGGGCGATGCCGGCGTCGCCGTAGTAGTTCAGGCCGCCGCTCACGAGCGCCATGTGTTCGTAGTTGGGGATCGACGAGTTACCCGAGGTGCCCGTGCTGAAGGCGATCTGCGCGTTGGTGAGCCAGCGGCGCGAGTTCTCCATGAATTTCTCGTTGCGCAGGTTCCACATCATGCCCACTGAGCCGAACGCAGCCCAGCGTCCCGAGGTGCCGAAGCGCGAGGAGCCGTCGGTACGGACGGAGAAGTCGACGTAGTAACGGTCGGCGTAGTTGTATTCGCCGCGCGCGAAGAACGACAGGAAGGCGTAGTTGTCGTCGGTGACGTCGCTCCACGACGTGGCTCGCGTCCCCGACGAGATGTTGACCAGCTTGTCGTTGTTCTGGCCGCGGGTGGCCAGCGTGAACTCCTCGTAGCTGTAATCGACGCCCTCCTGGCCCAACAGGAAGTTGAACGAGTGTCCGCCGTCGAGCGAGAAGCGGTAGTTGATCGTATTGGTGATGGAAAGGCTCATGCCGTCGGTCGAGTAGCGCTGGGCCGTGCCCGAGCCCAGGTTGGGCGGGTAGTTGGGGTAGGAGGCGCCGAAGCCCGTCGTGTGCGAATAGCCTACGCCGAACTGCGACCGGATGGTGAGCCCCTCGATGGGGGTGGCCTCGGCGAAGAGCGTCGAGATCACCTTGTATTTTTTATAGGAGATCTTGTTGTTGGCCAGCCATTCGAGCGGGTTCTGGCCTTCGCCCTTCCAGGTG
>ULKY01027509.1_pt1 | contig 11933 bp, 13 predicted proteins | sample 1951261 | NCBI WGS metagenome assembly ULKY01 (sample SAMEA4835511, study PRJEB28245) | human gut metagenome | biome: gut microbiome; material: fecal sample | place: Denmark | collected 2008 | reverse complement strand
CGGGAGGGGCGGCAGCTGCGGCTGGCCCTGCCCTATGGCGAGGACCGGCCCTTTCCCCTGACGGAGCTGTTCTGCCTGGCCCGGATCCGGACCATGGACGGCCGCCGCTGGGCGGAATACCGCTTTCTGGGCCGGGACCCGGTGCCCCCGGAAGAAAAGTGAAATTTGGGTCTACCATAATCCGGCGATATGTGGTATAATACCATGGAGTATCACCACAAAGGAGGAGAGACCCATGAGATGTCCCTATTGCGGCTACCGCGAGAGCAAGGTGGTGGATTCCCGTCCTGCGGACGAGGGAGCCAGCATCCGCCGGCGGCGCGAGTGCCTGTCCTGCGAGAAGCGCTTTACCACCTATGAGACCATTGAGTATCTGCCGATGGTGGTCATCAAGAAGGACGGCAGCCGCCAGAGCTTCGACCGCAGCAAGGTGCTGCGGGGCATCCAGCGCTCCTGCGAAAAGCGCCCGGTATCCGTGGCGGAAATGGAGCGCATGGTCACCGAGATCGAGCAGGAGCTGCAAAACTCCCTGGAGCGGGAGATCAGCACCGGGACCATCGGCGAGAAGGTCATGGAGAAGCTGAAGAAGGCCGACGAGGTGGCCTACGTCCGCTTTGCCTCGGTGTATCGCCAGTTCAAGGATATCAACACCTTCATGAGCGAGCTGAACAAGCTCCTGAGTGAGAAATAGAACGCATATTTATTTTAGAATCTGCCTCGCAGAGTTCACGGCCCGCAGGCCGTGAATAAAATCCAATCCGTTTTTTGCGGCGGCGTGTACGTCACAAAAAACACTTTGCGCGGAGAGAGTGTGTCCCGCCGACTCGGCGGGACGCGCGGTTCGGAGCGAGAGCCTTTTATTGAAAAAAGCTTTGCTTTTTTCAATAAATTTATAGAATGTTCCGCAGGCTCAGGCGCTCCAGCTCGTCCAGCAGCTCCAGCAGCAGGTCATCCCCCTGCTCCAGCCGGCACAGGGTCCGGCACCGGGACAGGGTCACCTGGGCCGCGTCCAGGGTTTCGTGGTGGATGACCACATGGAGATAATCCTGGGCCCCGTCCCAGCTGTCCGCCAGGGCGTCCATGGCCTCCCGGGCCCCGTCCCAGCGCTCCTGGGCCGCCAGCTGGGCGATCCGGTCCGCCTGGTCCATCCACCGGCCGGTCCGGCGGTTCAGAGCCGCCGCGTTGAGAATGCACAGGGCCAGCAGAGCCGCCAGCACCAGCGAGGGAACGATCAGAAACCGCTTCATACGTCCTCCTTGGCCTGGCAGATCACGTTGCCCCCCTGGTCCAGGGACAGGAGAAACACCTGAGACGGGTCCTTCAGGTGCTCCCGCTTCAGCTGTCGGCGCAGCCACGCGTCGTCCACGTCCATTTTCTTCATGTTGTCCCGCAGCAGCCGCCCGTCGTTGATCAGCAGCACCGGCAGGAACGGATCGTCCGCCGCGTTCATGGACAGCTGCGCAGGCGTCACCGGCTGGGCGTCGGACCGCAGCAGCACCGATACCTGGCCGCTGGTCTCCAGCACGGCGTATTTCACGTCCTTCAGGTTGGTGACCCCCTGGCCCCGCAGCTCCTCCATCAGCTCGTCCACCGTCATGCGGTTATGGCGCATGGCCCGCTGCTGGAGTCTGCCGCAGCGCACCACAATGGCCGGCTCCCCGCAGATCAGGGACCGGAACCGCCCGCTGCGGAAGCTGATATAGCTCAGCAGCGTGGTCAGGGCCAGCAGCGTCAGGATGGGAACCACCCCGTTGATCAGCGGCGAATCAAAATCCTGCATGGGCACCGACGCCAGGTCCGACAGCAGCATGGTCAGCACCAGCTCGATGGGCTCCAGCTCGCCGATCTGGCGCTTTCCCGTCAGACGCAGGCCCACGATCAGCAGCAGATACAGAATGATGGTGCGGAAAAAAGCAGTGGCCACAGGCATTCCCCCTTCTATCGCCAGTATGCGCGGGGGAGGGGAAATTATACCGCTTCATCCGGCCTTGAGGCCGTTTGATATACAGAACGCAGAACCGCGAAAGGAGGCCCCCGGGAAAAACCCATACAAAGCGCCATGTGCCTGCCGCTTCCCGGCAGGATAACGAGGAGGAGAGAGTATCGAGCCTTCGGCGGGAGCTCTCCCGCGCCGTCCGGGCGCGCACGCAGCGGGCAAATATGCGGGCGACCGCAAAACAGAGATGCTGCGACCGGAGAATGAGGCAAATCATCTGCGTGTTTGTCCTCCCCATTTCAACAGATCAGGAGGAATTTTTTTATGTGTGGAATTATCGGATACGTAGGCCGCCAGGAGGCCGCCCCTATTTTGCTGGAGGGCCTGGAGCGCATGGAATACCGGGGCTATGACTCCACCGGTATGGCCGTGTGCGGCGACGGCGTGCTGCGGGTCTGCAAGAAAAAGGGCCGGGTCCAGGTGCTGCGGGAGATGAGCCATGACGGCGCGGACCTGCCGGGCACCCTGGGCATCGGGCACACCCGCTGGGCCACCCACGGCGAGCCCAGCGACGTCAACGCCCACCCCCATCTGAGCCAGAGCGGCAAGTTCGCCGTGGTCCACAACGGCATCATCGAGAACTTCATCGCGCTGAAGGAGGAGCTGCTGCAAAAGGGCTACACCTTCCGCTCCGAGACGGACACCGAGGTGGTGGCCCAGCTGCTGGATTATTACTACAGCGACTGCGGCGACTTCTTTGAGGCCATGAACCGGCTGCTCCACGCGGTGGACGGGGCCTATGCCCTGGGCATCATCTGCGCCGACTATCCCGACCGGCTGGTGGCCGCCCGGAAGGACGCGCCCCTGCTGCTGGGCTTTGGCGACGGCGAGAACTTCATCGCCTCCGACGTGACGGCCCTGATCCGCCACACCCGGGACATCGCCTATATGGACGACGGGGAGCTGGCCATCCTGTCCCGCAGCGGCATCCGGGTATACGACCGCCAGCTGCGCCCGGTGGAGAAGAAGCACCACCATGTGGACTGGGAGGTGGACGCCGCGGAAAAGGGCGGCTACGCCCACTTCATGCTCAAGGAGATCATGGAGCAGCCCGCCGCCATCCGCAAGGCCACCGCCGCCCGGATCCAGGGAGGCCGCGTGGTGCTTCAGGACCTGACCATGACCCCGGAGCAGATCCGGGCCATCGGCCGCATCTACATCGTGGCCTGCGGCTCGTCGTACCATGTGGGCATGGTGGGCAAGTATAACCTGGAGCGGATGCTGCGCCGCAGCGTGGAGGTGTGCCTGGCCTCCGAGTTCCGCTATTGCGACCCCATCGTAGGGGAACGGGACCTGGTCATCGTCATCAGCCAGTCCGGCGAGACGCTGGATACCATGGCCGCCCTGCGGGAGGCCAAAAAGCGGGGCGCCCGCATCCTGTCCATCGTCAACGTGGTGGGCTCCTCCATTGCCCGGGAGTCCGACGACGTGCTGTATACCTGGGCCGGGCCGGAGATCGCCGTGGCCACCACCAAGGCCTACAGCACCCAGATGGCGGTGCTGAACCTGCTGGGCCTGTACTTCGGCGAGGTCATGGGCACCGTGGACTACGAGACATACACCGCCATGATCCGGGATATCCTGGATCTTCCGGAAAAGCTGGAGCAGGTGCTGGCCCAGGCGGACCGGATCCGGGAGATGGCCAAGGATTTCGCCGGACGGGACGACGTGTTCTTCATCGGCCGGAACCTGGACTATGCCCTGAGCCTGGAGGGAAGCCTGAAGCTCAAGGAGATCAGCTATATCCACTCCGAGGCGTATGCCTCCGGTGAGCTGAAGCACGGCACCATCTCCCTGATCGAGGAGGGAACGCCGGTTATCGCCCTGAGCACCTACGGGCCTCTGTTTGACAAGGCCATGAGCAACGTGGTGGAGGTACAGGCCCGGGGCGCCCGCGTCCTGGCCCTGACCACCGAGACCCACCGGGAGGCTATGCTGGCCCGGACAGACCGGGTGCTGACGGTGCCGGAGGTGGAGCCTATGCTGCTGCCCCAGCTGGGTGTGGCGCCCCTGCAGCTGCTGGCGTACTACATCGCCCTGGAGCGGGGCTGCGACATCGACAAGCCCCGGAACCTGGCCAAAAGTGTCACCGTGGAATAACATCGCGTAAAACCGAGGAAATTATGAACAACATCAACATTGTACCCATGACGGCGGATCATCTGGACGCTCTGGAGCAGCTGGAGCGCACCTGCTTCTCCCGGCCCTGGTCCCGGAAAATGCTGGCCGAGGAACTGGACAATGAGTGCGCGGCCTTTCTGGTGGCGGAGGACGCCGCCACGGGGGAGACAGTGGGCTATGCCGGGCTGCTGGTGGCCGCCGACGAGGGGTATATCACCAATGTGGCGGTGTTTCCCCCGTATCGCCGCCGGGGCGTGGCCGGGAAGCTGCTGGACGTGTTCCTGCGCTTTGCCCGGGCCAACCACCTGGCCTTTCTGACCCTGGAGGTCCGGCCCAGCAACGCCGCCGCCATTGCCCTGTATACCCGGTTCGGCTTCCGGGAGGCCGGACGCCGCCGGAACTACTATGATCTGCCCCGGGAGGACGCCCTGATCCTGACCCGGACCTTTGGGGAGGAGAGCAAATGAACATTCTGGCCTTTGAATCCTCCTGCGACGAGACTGCCGCGGCGGTGGTGCGGGACGGGCGGACGGTGCTGTCGGACGCCATCCTGTCCCAGGCGGACATGCACGCCCTGTACGGCGGCGTGGTGCCGGAGATCGCCTCCCGCAAGCATGTGGAGGCCATTGCCGGTCTGACGGATCAGGCTCTGCGGGATGCGGGCCTGACCCGGAAGGACGTCGACGCCGTGGCGGTGACGTATGCCCCGGGCCTCATCGGCGCGGTACTGGTGGGGGTCAGCTTCGCCAAGTCTGCCGCCTACGCCCTGGGGGTTCCCCTGATCCCGGTGCACCACGTCCGGGGCCATATCGCCGCCAATTACCTGGCGTTTCCGGAGCTGGAGCCGCCGTTTCTGGCGCTGGCCATGTCCGGCGGCAACACCCTGATCGTGGACGTGAAGGGCTACACGGATATGGAGGTCCTGGGTGCCACCCGGGACGACGCGGCGGGGGAGTGCTTCGACAAGGCCGCCCGGGTGCTGGGCCTGCCGTACCCCGGCGGAAAGCCCATGGACCGGCTGGCCGCCCAGTCCCCCGGCGGGAAATACGTCCTGCCCCGGGCCCATGTGGAGGGCGCACCTCTGGACATGAGCTTTTCGGGGCTGAAAACCGCCGTGGTAAATCTGGTTCACAACGCCCAGCAGAAGGGGGAGCCCCTGGACGCCGCCGCCCTGGCCCATGACTTTAACCAGGCGGTGTCCGACGAGCTGGTGCCCCGGGCCATGGAGGCCGCCCGTCTCCGGGGCCGCACTTGCATCGCCGCCGCCGGCGGCGTGGCCGCCAACACCATCATCCGCTCCGATCTGCAGCGGGCCTGCGACAGGGCCGGATACCGCCTGTACCTGCCGCCTCTGAGCCTCTGCGGCGACAACGGGGCCATGATCGGCGCCCAGGGGTACTACGAGTATCTGGCGGGCCGCCGGGCGGGGCTGGACCTGAACGCCTATGCCACCATGGAGCTGGACGATCTTTTCTATTGAGACACAAAATCCCCCCTGCCAATGGCCGGGGGCCATAAGACAGTTTCCCTTGCCTCTCCCTTTGGGAGAGGTGGCCGAGCGCAGCGAGGACGGAGAGGGCAAACGGCAAGACCCTCTCAGTCACCTGCGGTGACAGCTCTCCCAAAGGGAGAGCCAAGGGGCTGCGCCCCATTACATAGTATGTTGACATGAGAAATGGAGCGTATCTGTATCGATACGCTCCATTGACTGTTTTACGAACGCCCTGCCAACAGGCAGGGGGGATTTCAGCTGTTTATTCTTCCGTATGGCGGTTCTTTTTGGCCAGCTCCGCGATCTGGCCGAACTTCCCGGTGACATAGCTGTAGCTTTTCCGCCCGTGGGGCAGGAGACAGGCGCTGCAATCCTTGATGCCGTCGCCGACATAGCGGAAATTGCCGCCGCACCGGTCGCCCAGGGCATACAGAGGACAGTAGCAGAACAGGCAGTTGAAATCCTCCGGATGGGCCGTCTCGTGGCAGGGAAAGAACTCGCAGGCCGTGTGCTGGAAGAAGGAGTAGCGGCACTCCTCGGGCTTGGTGGACAGGGCCTCACACTTCTCCATGGTGCACCTCCGTTACAGGCTTGCCGGGCCAATAGATGACATAGCACTCCGCCATCTCGCCCATGTAGAAAAACACGTTCTCGCCCATTTCAATGTGCTTGCCGAAGGTCAGATCCGGCACAAACAGGCGGCCGCAGGTGCGCTTGGGCCCCTTGATGGTGTAGCCCTCGGGGTTGGGGTCGTCCCGCAGGGCCTCTGCCGCCTCCTGAAGGCCGGGAAAGCGCAGGGCTTTCTCCAGCTGGGCCAGCTGGGTCTCGCCGTTGATATAGACCAGGTGATCCTGGTCCCGGAACCAGTTGATGAGCATTTGTTCGTCCTCCTGACAGAAAATGAGGTAGGGGGCGGGCGGGAGTGGCTGCCCCTGCCCGCCCCGTGGAAAGCTGCGGCTGTGCCGCGCTCAGGCTTGCAAAAAAACCGCGCCAATGCTCCATTGGCGCGGCCGGTTTCCCGCGATCGAACCCATCCTCCGCCGTAGGGCGCGCAGCGGGGACAGCATGGCGGCAAGCAGGTCTTCTGACTGGCGGATCAGCAGCGGCGCACGGTCTTCCCGGTTTCCCAGTGACGGACTTTCGTCCCATGTGCGCGGCCTCCCCGTATACAGCGGCGGTACCGTTCAGGATTCACACCTGATTCACTATTCTCCCGCGCCGCCCAACCGGCGGCACAGGCACTTGCGCATTGTATTCTTTATATACGGATAGTGTACCATCCGGCGGCGCTTCTGTCAAGGGGGCAGATGGGACCGGGGATTACTTTGGCAAAAACACTTGCCATCCGGCGCCGTCATGGTGTATGATAGAGGAAAAACAGGAAGGGAGCTCTCTCAAATGACCGCCGAACAACGACGGAGCCGGATCAGCGCCCGGCTCCATGAAGCACAGCAGCCCATCAGCGCCACTGTCCTGGCCCGAGAGCTGGGCGTCAGCCGCCAGATCATTGTGGGGGACGTGGCCCTGCTGCGGGCCGGAGGCCAGGCCATCACCGCCACCGCCCGGGGCTATGTGATCCCCGCCCCCGGAGACGGCACGGTGCGCCAGGTGGCCTGCCGCCACGACGGCGCGGGTACCCGGGACGAGCTCAACGCCATGGTGGACTGCGGCTGCACGGTCATCGACGTCATTGTGGACCACCCGGTATACGGCCAGCTGTCTGCGCCGCTGCACCTGCACAGCCGCCTGGATGTGGAGCAGTTCATGAACCGCATGAAGGGGGCCGCGCCCCTGTCCCAGCTGACGGAGGGCGTCCATCTGCATACCCTGTCCTGCCCCGATGAGCAGGCCTACCGTCAGCTGACGGACCGCCTGCGGCAGCTGGGCTTCCTGGCGGAGTAGCTGCCCCCGGCAGCCGAATTTGCCGGCAGCGGCCTGACAAAATGGATTCTTGACAAGCTCAGCGCCGCATCCTTCCGGGTGCGGCGCTGAGCTGATTGTCTTATACGCCCAGCTTTTCCAGGGCCGCCATACGCAGGCAGTCGCACAGAATGGCGATGGCCTGCTCCAGCTCGTGGATGGGCGGCAGGGACGGGGCAATGCGGATGTTGCTGTCCTGGGGGTCCACGCCATAGGGGAAGGTGGCCCCGGCGGCGGTCATGGTGACGCCGGCGTCCCGGCACAGCTCCAGCGTCCGCTTGGCGGTTCCGGGCATGGCGTCCAGACTGACGAAATAGCCGCCCTTGGGATGGCTCCACCGGGCGATGCCGCAGGGGGCCAGATGGCGGTCCAGCTCGTCCTCCACCGTGCGGAACTTGGGCCCCAGAATGGCCGCGTGACGCCGCATCAGCGCCAGGGTGGTCTCCTTATCCTTCAGATACCGCACATGGCGCAGCTGGTTCATCTTATCGTAGCTGATGATCTGGATGTTCAGCAGATTCTTGAAGTATTCCACGTTGGCCTCGCTGACCGCGCCGCAGGCGATGCCCGCCCCGGGGAAGGTGATCTTGCTGGTGGAGGCAAACTCATACACCATGTCGGCGTTGCCGTACTCCGCGCACAGGGACAGAATGTCCGGGAAGGGCACGAAATCCCCCTCCAGCTCGTGGACGCAGTAGGCATTGTCCCACATGAGCATAAAGTCCGGCGCGGCGGGCTTCATGGCGGCCAGCCGGCGAATGGTTTCGTCGGAATAGATGATGCCCGTGGGGTTGGAGTATTTGGGCACGTTCCACATACCCCGGACCTCCGGGTCCCGGATCAGCCGCTCCACCTGGTCCATATCCGGCCCGTTCTCCGTCATGGTTACGGGGATCAGCTCCATGCCGAAGGACTCCGTCACCTTAAAATGCCGGTCGTATCCCGGCACCGGGCACAGCCACTTCACCCGGTCCAGCTTGCCCCAGGGCTTCTCGCTGTGCAGCAGGCCGTGGGTATACGCCTTGGACACGGCGTCGAACATCAACTCCAGGGAGGAGTTTCCTCCGGCGATGACCTGGCCGGGCTTGCAGCCCAGAAGGTCTGCAAACAGCTCCCGGGCAATGGGAATACCCGCCACATAGCCATAATTTCGCGCATCAATGCCGTCGGTGATGAAGTCGTCGGCAGTCAGGGGGATGTTGTACATCTCCATGACCATATCCAGCTGCTCCCGGCCGGGCTTGCCCCGGGCCATGTTCAGCTCCAGCCCCAGGGCCTTCTGCTCCTGGTGGGTCCTGCACAGGGCGGCGTATTCCGCCTGCCGCTCCGCAAGGGTCATTTCCTGATAAGTTTTCATGATGCTTTCCCTCTTTTCCCGTAGTGGCGCCGGGTTTCCGGCCCAACGCCTCCCCAGCATAGCATACATTCCCTCAAAAGGCAAATGTTACTTTTTCGCAGGCGGCACACATCCGCTTTCATCCTGCTTTCTCCCCTAAAATTCCCGCAGCACCAGCTCCGTGGAGCCGCTGCCGGTCACCAGCCGCAGCACCCGGGGGTGTCCGGCGTATTCCCGGCACAGGTCCCGCAGAGCCGTGCCGCTGTGGTATCCGTGAATCAGCCGCAGGCGGTATACCCCGCCGCCGCAGCGGCGCAGGGCCGCGTCGATGGCCACCCGGGCCTGGTAGGTGTTTTTTCCGTGAAGATCCAGCTCCATGATCCCCGGCTGCATATGCATCCCCTCCCCCTTTTGTCCCATTTTACCCCGGGACGTCCCGGTTTGCAAGCGGCGTTTCCCATAGAAGAAAAAAGCGGCGCCTCTCCCGGGAGAGACGCCGCTTGCAGGCTTTACAGATCCAGGGCCAGGTCGCCCTCCTTGATCCATTTCCATTTCCGCAGGGGAAGGGCCAGCAGCCATGTGAGCACCGCCGGCAGCACGAAGGAGATCAGCACCAGCCCCAGCCAATCCATGCCGGTGATGCCGGCCTTGACCCCGGCGGCCACATCGTTGACCCAGCCGGTGTATACGCCGATCTGGCCCACCAGGCCGCAGGTGCCCATGCCGCTGGATACCGCCGCGCCGTTCATCTCCAGGCGGAGCAGGCAGGTGGCAATAGGCCCCGTAATGGCGGAGGCCAGCGTGGGCGGGATCCACACCCGGGGGTTGCGGACGATGTTGCCCATCTGCAGCATACTGGTACCCAGGCCCTGTGCCGCCAGACCGCCCCACCGGTTTTCCCGGAAGCTCATCACGGCAAAGCCGATCATCTGGGCGCAGCAGCCTGCCACGGCAGCGCCGCCGGCCAGCCCCGTCAGCCCCAGGGCCGCGCAGATGGCGGCGGAGGAGATGGGCAGCGTCAGCGCCACGCCGATGACCACAGATACGATGATGCCCATGAAGAAGGGCTGCAGCTCCGTGGCCCACATGATGAACCGGCCCACGGCACTGGCCGCCGTACCAATGGGTGCGGCGATCAGGGCGGCAATGCCGATGCCCGCCAGAGTGGTGACGATAGGTGTCACCAGAATGTCGATCTTCGTCTCCTTGCTGACGGCCTTGCCGATCTCGGCTGCCAGAATCGCCACGAACAGCACCGCCAGAGGCCCTCCGGCCCCGCCCATATAGTTGGTGGCAAAGCCCACGGGAATCAGGGAATACAGCACCAGGGGCGGCGCCTCCAGCGCCCGTCCGATGGCCACCGCCATGCCCGGGCCCACCATAGCGGAGCACAGGCCGCCGATGGTATACGTCACGGCGCCCTCCCCCTTGCCCAGGGTGACGATCACCTCCGTCAGGAACCCGATATGAAGCTGCTGACCGATGGTGTTGAGGATGGTCCCCACCAGCAGGGTGCAGAACAGCCCCTGGGCCATGGCGCCCATGGCGTCGATAAAGTACCGCCTGGCCGAGAACACGATGTTCTTCCGGGCCAGGAATTTGCGAACCGCTTCCATAGCATTGACCTCGCATATGTAAAGTAATAGGGTACACAGGTGTCATGACACCTGTGTACCCTATTATAGCGTGTGGTTTCCGTTTGTCAACCCCTTCAGGGTTCTATACGTTTTATTCCCCGTATACGCACCCCTTCGCCGGCCCTCCGGCCAGAGGAATATCCGCCACCGTCAGGGGAATGCGGTACATATCCCGCAGCAGCTCCTCCGTCAGGGTCTCCTTCACCGGGCCCCAGGCCCGGACGCCGCCGTCCTGCAAAACCAGGGCGTGGGTGGCAAACCGGAAGGCGTGCTCCGGATTGTGGGTGGACAGCAGCACCGTGTACCCGCTGTCCGCCAGAGCCCGCACCTGCCGCAGCAGCCGGAACTGGTTGCCGTAGTCCAGGCTGGCGGTGGGCTCGTCCATCAGAAGGATCCTGGCCTGCTGGGCCATGGCCCGGGCAATCAGGGCCAGCTGCCGCTCGCCGCCGGAGATCTCGTTGACGCCCCGGTCCCAAAGGTCCTGAATGCCCAGCTGCTCCAGGGCCCGGTCCGCCGTCTCCTGCTGCCGCCGTCCCGGCGCGTGAAAGGGGTCCGCCCCCATCAGCACCGTGTCCCGGACGGTGTAGTTGTATACCGGCGCGCTGGTCTGGGGGATATACGCCGCCAGACGGGCCAGAGCTCTGCGGTCCAGGGATCGCAGAGCGTGGCCGCACAGGGCAATGTCTCCCCGGTATCTGGGCAGAAAGCCCAGAATGCACCGGAACAGGGTGCTCTTGCCTGCCCCGTTGGGGCCCAGCACTGCCACCAGCTGCCCCGGCTCCGCCCGGAAGGTCACGTTCCGCAGCACCTGCCGCCGCCCGTAGGCGAAGGACAGCTCCCTTACGTCAATGGACACGGCGTCCACCTCCCGTCGCAATGAGATACAGAAACAGCGGCGCGCCCACAAAGGCCGTGAGAATGCCCAGCGGCAGTTCTCCGGTGGTCACCAGCCGGGCAATGTCGTCCACTGCCAGCAGAAATGCCGCTCCGAACAGGGCCCCGGCGGGGATCAGCCGCCGGTAGTCGTACCCGAACAGCATCCGGCAGAAGTGGGGGATCACCAGGCCCACCCAGCCGATCATGCCCGACACCGCCACGCTGGCGGAGGTCAGCAGCGTGGCGCACACGATCACCGCGCCCCGCAGCCGCCGGGTGTTCACGCCCATGGACTGGGCCTCCTCCTCGCCCACGGTCAGCAGGTTCATCCGCCACCGCAGGAAAAACAGGGGGATCATCCCCAGGGCCACGGGAATGGCCAGAAATACCACGTCCTTGTCCTTGATGGAGGACAGGGATCCCATGAGCCAATAGGTGATGGCGGGCAGCTGCTGCTGGGTATCCGCCACCAGCTTCACAAACGACGTTCCCGCCGAAAACAGGGACGAGATCATCATGCCCGCCAGGATCAGGGCCACCGCCTGGTGGGATTTG
>ULKY01019978.1_pt1 | contig 11994 bp, 9 predicted proteins | sample 1951261 | NCBI WGS metagenome assembly ULKY01 (sample SAMEA4835511, study PRJEB28245) | human gut metagenome | biome: gut microbiome; material: fecal sample | place: Denmark | collected 2008 | reverse complement strand
CTGCCGCTGCCGCCGGTGCTGCCGCTGCCGCCGGTATTGCCGTTGTCACCGGTGCTGCCGCTGCCGCCGGTATTGCCGGAGTCGCCGCCCTGACCGGGCTGACTGGGCTGACCGGGCTGACTGGGCTGGCCGTTTCCTCCGGCGTCACCGCCGGAGCCGCTGCCGGTTTGCTGATAGCCGCAGACGGAGCAGACGCCGTTCACATAATCGTGGGCGCCGAAGCCGTCCTTCTGGCTGTTGTCGGTGACGGTGCAGCCGTCGGCCAGGCAGTCATGCCAGTGATTCTCGCCGTCAGAGGACCAGGTATCGGACCACTGATGGGTATGCTCCTTCACCAGGGGCTTGTCCTCGGCGCTGTACATGCGCCACAGCTGGGTGCCGTAGAAGGGATTGGCGGTGCCCATATACACGCCGTTCTCGGTGGAGCAGATGGTGCGCAGACCGTGGTTGGAGCCGTCGCCGAAGCCGTCCCGGGTGATGGCGTCGAAATTCACGCCGTCCTTGGACACCAGCAGGTCAAAGCCGTTCTCGCTCTGCTGGGCATAGTAGTTGCAGCCGAAGTAATATACGAAGTTGTGGATCAGGTCGTCATACACGGCCTTGTCCAGGGCGGCAAAGATGGCCTTCACGGCGCTTTGCAGGTCATCCTTCAGGCCCTGGGTGTCGGCGCTGCACATAGCCACGCCGGTGACCTGGGCGTATTCCTGGGCAAAGCTTGCGCTGTCCAGCTTCACACCCAGCAGGTCGAACACCTTCTGCTTGAAGGCCTCATACTCCTCCAGCATGTTCCGGTAGCCGGGCACGGGATTCTTGTCGGCGGACATATCCGTGGCAAAGCCTGCCAGCATCTGATACAGATGGGCGGTATACTTGGTAAACAGGACCTTGTCCAGGAACCAGGTCAGATACTTGTTGTCGTGCTGCTGCAGAACCTCCAGCACGGCGTCCTTCAGCATATCGGCCCGGCCGCTGATGTCGGCATAGTCCATATTGGCCACCTGACCGTCGGTGATCTGGGTGAAATGATAGGTCAGAGTGGAGGTGTCATAGGTGCCGATGTACAGCTCACCGTTGTGCTCGCCGTAGCGCCAGATATACTGGTTGGAGTTGTTGCCCAGACCCGCGCCCAGGTTGCCGATGGGGCCGTCGGGGAAATAGGGGTTGTCGTCCTTACCGGCCACCTGCTGGAAGTTGCCGTCGGCGTCCATGCGGTACAGATAGATGGAGTGGTCCAGATCGTTGTACAGCAGCTCGAAGTTGCCGGAGGCGGGGATCTCCGCCAGGTCCAGCATGGGATCGTTGTAGGTGCCCAGGTACAGATAGCCGTTGTACACCCACATGTTGCAGCTCATGGAGTAGTTGATGCCCAGGCCGAAGTCGTAGCCGCTGGTGCCGTGGTCACCGATGACCTGGGTCCAGGTGAAGCTGCCGTCCTCGTGCTTGTCGCCGCGATACATGGCGAAGCCCTGCTTGTTGATGTGGCCGTCGATGGACTTGTCGGTGACCACGGTGACGTACATGGAGCCGTTATACTCGATGATGTCCCAGATACCGCCGCCGTTGAGGCCGTCGGTCTTCATAACGGCGGGCAGGCCGTCAAAGTCGTCCTGATCTGCCACACGCCGCCAGGAGCTCAGACCCGCGGTGGGATCGGAGCTGGCCACGATGATGCCGCCGGGGGTACCCTTGCCATCGTAGTTGTCCGTGGCCAGGCACATATAGATCTCGTCGTCAAACACCAGCAGGCCGTGAACGCCGTTGGACACGCCCTGGGCGTAGTTGATGTTGTGATAGGCGATGGAGCACTCGTTGGTCTCGGGGTCCACCTCGATGAGGGTGGCCGTGGGGCTGCCCATACCTGCGAAATAGATCTTGCCCTTGAATTCAAAGGCCATGCGATAGCCGGCCAGATAGTTCACGCCCTTCAGATAGGGGGGATAGCCGGGGAAGATGTCGGGGTAATCCTTCAGGATGTCCCGTTCCCGGAAGATCACCTGGGCCTCGCCGGTGTAGCGGTTCACAGCCATGATCACGGGGGTCCACTGGGACATGGGAGTTTCATCGAAGGTGTCCGTGCCGAACATGACCTTCACAAAATCTGCCGCGGCCCGGCTGGTGTCCACGTTCTGGTCCAGCTTGCCCTCCTTCTTCATGGCGTCCAGGGACGTCTTGACGTTGTTGTGATAGATGTAGTAGGTGGAGTTGTAGCAGGTGCCGATGTAAACGTAGTCACCGGCCTCAGCCATGGACCAGGAGTAGCTCTGGCCCCGGTCCTGCAGATCGCCGGTCAGAATGCCGTCCACCTCTCCGGCGCCCAGCGTGGGGTGGGAGACCTTGTCGATGGTGTAGCCGCCCTTGGAGTAAACACCCTGCTCCAGGGGCTCGTAGCTGATGGTGTCGTCATCATTGCGGACGACGACTGCCAGTGCGCCGCTGACCAGGCTGACCGTCATAACCAGAGCCAGCAGAACAGCGGTGCAGGCTTTGAACGCTTTGTGCATGTTATCCCGCTCCTTTAAAAACAATTTGCCTGTCCTTGCACGAAAAACACTTTATCTATAATATGTGCGCCAACAGAGACACAGTAATGTAACATAATTCGCATCCTTTTACAATAGATAACATCTGAAAAATACAATAATTTCTGCTTATAACAGAAAGAAGAACGGGCGATGACGGCGCTTTTTGCGGAGTTTTCCTATAAAGGCAGCAAAATGCGGAAAATTTTGCCCAAAGGCGGTTGCCAAAGGGCGGCAAGAGGTGGTAAAATAAACGTATCCTATTCCAACCGGCGGCGGCCACTCCACTTTTTGGCCCCCTGCCGGAAAAACAAAGGAGGAACAAGGTCCCGCTGAGACTGGCGGTGCGGCAGTGTGGAGACCTGCCGTAAGGCGCTGCGGCTTTGCCGGGCGCGAGACCGTTCCCTGCGGAGGCAGAACGGTTACAGTCTGTGCATATGGCAGAGGTCATTCTGAAAAACCTCAAGAAGGTGTATCCCAACACCGAAAAGAAGAAAAAGGCCAAGAAGGGCGAGCCCGAGAAAAAGACCAGTCTTCAGATCACCGACGAGGGCGTTGTGGCGGTGCAGGATTTCAACCTGCACATTGCGGACAAGGAGTTCATCGTGCTGGTGGGCCCCTCCGGCTGCGGCAAGTCCACCACCCTGCGGATGATTGCGGGTCTGGAGGACATCTCCGGCGGCGAGCTGTACATCGGCGGCAAGCTGATGAACGACGTGGAGCCCAAGGACCGGGACATCGCCATGGTGTTCCAGAGCTACGCCCTGTATCCCCACATGACCGTGTATGAGAACATGGCCTTCTCCCTGAAGCTGAAAAAGCTGCCCAAGGACGAGATCGACCAACGGGTCCGTCAGGCGGCAGAGATTCTGGACATCACCCAGTATCTGGACCGCAAGCCCAAGGCCCTGTCCGGCGGCCAGCGGCAGCGTGTGGCCATTGGCCGCGCCATCGTCCGCAACCCCGCCGTGTTCCTGATGGATGAGCCTCTGTCCAACCTGGACGCCAAGCTCCGCAACCAGATGCGCGCCGAGATCATCAAGCTGCGGGAGCGCATCGACACCACGTTTATCTATGTCACCCATGACCAGACCGAGGCCATGACCCTGGGCGACCGCATCGTCATCATGAAGGATGGCTTCATTCAGCAGATCGGCACCCCCCAGGAGGTGTTCGACCACCCTGCGAACCTGTTCGTGGCGGGCTTTATCGGCGTGCCCCAGATGAACTTCTTCGACGCCAGGCTGTCCCGCCGGGACGGCAAGTACACCGTCACTGTGGGCAGCGTTACCGTGGAGCTGTCTCCGGAGAAGCAGCAGCGCCTGGCCGCCCATAACGTGGCGGAGCAGGACGTGACCCTGGGCGTGCGCCCGGATCATATCATGCTGTGCGCCGACGGGGTCAAGGGTACGGTGGACGTGTCCGAGATGATGGGCTCCTCCGTGCATCTGCATGTCACTGCCGAGGGCAAGGACGTGATCATCATCGTCCCCACCAACGGCGCCGCCGCCCACTTCCCCATGGGCAGCGAGGTCAACATGATCTTCGGCGGCAACGTGGCCCACGTTTTCGATAAGACCACCGGCAAGAACCTGGAGTGGTAAATCCGGAATCCCATAGCGACAAGAGTATAGGACTGCCCCCCTCCGGCGCAAAGGCACCGGAGGGGGGCAGCTTGCGTATGTCTGAATAGGATGTTATACCGGAAAAGAACGCCTTGCACCAGGAAATCAGGTGTGTTATACTATACAGAACAACACACTGGATTACTATGCGTATTTTTACCCAAGAAAGAGAGAGATCATGACCACCCAAGACTACCGCACCCGCAGACCTCTGCGCATTTTCCTGTCCTACTTCCGCCCCCACCGGGGCCTGTTTCTGCTGGATATCACCTGCGCCTTCTTCATTGCCGTCATCGACCTGGCCTTTCCCCTGATCTCCCGCACCGCCATGTACCACTGGCTGCCGGAGAAGCAGTTCTCCATTTTCTTCACGGTCATGGCCCTGGTGGTGGCGGCCTTTGTCCTCCGGGCTGGGCTTTACTTCATCGTGGGCTACTGGGGCCACACCTTCGGCATCCTGGTGGAGGCCGATATCCGCCGGGACCTGTTTGCCCATATGCAGGACCTGGGCTTCGACTTTTACGATAAAAACCGCACCGGCCAGCTGATGAGCCGCCTGACCACGGACCTGTTCGAGCTGACGGAGCTGGCCCACCACGGGCCGGAGGACCTGTTCATCTCCCTGGTCACCATCATCGGCGCTCTGGCGGTGATGTTCTCCATCCAGTGGCGGCTGGCCCTGGTGGTGTGCTGCATCATCCCCGTGTTCCTGCTGGTGGTTATGTACCGCCGCCGCCAGATGTCCCAGGCGTCCCGGGCCGCCAAGCAAAAGACCGGCGCCATCAATGCCGAGATCGAGTCCGGCCTCTCCGGCGTCCGCACCACCAAGGCCTTTGCCAACGAGGCGGAGCAGCAGCGCCGCTTCGACGGGGCCAACGAGGTGTTCAAGACCTCCAAGCGCAACTTCCATAAGGAGATGGGCTTTTTCAACGCCAGCATGGAGCTGTTCATCAGCCTGCTGTCCGTGTCGGTCATTGCCGCAGGCGGCTGGCTCATCATGAAGAACCGGCTGAACTATATCGACCTGATCACCTTCAGCCTGTATATCACCACGTTCATCAGTCCTGTGCGAAAGCTGGCCAATTTTGCCGAGATGTTCTCCAACGGCTTCGCGGGCCTTCACCGGTTTATTGAGCTGATGGCCACGGAGCCCACCATCCAGGACGCACCCGACGCCGCGGACCTGACGGACGTCCGGGGAGAGGTAGCCCTGGACCATGTGACCTTCTCCTATGACAACGGCAGCCCCGAGGTGCTCCACGGGGTGGACCTGACGGTCCGGGCCGGGGAGACGGTGGCTATCGTGGGTCCCTCCGGCGGCGGCAAAAGCACCCTGTGCCAGCTGGTGCCCCGGTTTTATGACCCCGACAGCGGCACCGTGTCCGTGGACGGACACGACGTGCGCTGCCTGACCCAGCACTCTCTGCGCCGGTCCATCGGCATCGTGCAGCAGGATGTGTTCCTGTTTGCCGACACCATCCGGGAAAACATCCGCTACGGTAAGCCCGACGCCTCCGACGCGGAGGTGGAGGAGGCCGCCCGCCGGGCGGAGCTGTACGACGATATTGCCGCCATGCCCGACGGGTTCGACACCTATGTGGGCGAGCGGGGCACCCTGCTGTCCGGGGGCCAGAAGCAGCGGGTAGCCATTGCCCGGATTTTCCTGAAAAATCCGCCCATCCTCATTCTGGACGAGGCCACCTCCGCCCTGGACAGCGTCACAGAATCCCGGATCCAGCATGCCTTCGACGAGCTGAGCCGGGGCCGCACCACCCTGATCATCGCCCACCGGCTCTCCACCATCCGGGCCGCCCACCGCATCCTGGTGATCCAGGACGGCTGCATTGCCGAGCAGGGGACCCATGACCAGCTGTTGGCCCGGGGCGGAGCCTACGCCCGGCTGTACCACACCCAGAATCTGGGGGAATACCATGGATAAACGCGAAATGCTGGACCGGCTTGCGGCAAACGGCGACGAGCGGCTGCTGCTGGGCCGGGTCTGGGACAAGTATGAGCAGTGCCGCCGGAGGAATCTGCCCCAGGGAACGGGCTTCCTGTCCCCGGCGGAGCAGGCGGCGGCCCAGCGGCTGCTGAACGCCCTGTCCGTCTCGGAGGGATATACCTTCTGGGGTGGATACGACGGGGCCCAGCGGCGGCAGCTGTGGTTCCTGCCGGACTGGCAGGAGGCCCCGGAGGAGGACGCCGTCCGGGTGGTCCGGGCCTCGTTTTATGAGGAGGATTCCCTGACCCACCGGGACATTCTGGGCAGTCTCATGGCCCTGGGCGTCACCCGGGAGACATTGGGGGACATTCTGGTGTTCCCCCGCTGGGCCGACGTACTGGCCACAGGACCGGCGGCGGAGCTGCTGCTGTCGGAGTGGACGGCTGCGGGCCGGGTGCGGCTGCACACCGCGTCCCTGCCTCTGGAGGACCTGATCCCGCCGGAGGAAAAGGTGAAGCACATCCGGGACACGGTGTCCTCCCTGCGGCTGGACAGCGTGCTGGCATCGGGCTTTTCCCTCAGCCGGGGCAAGGCCGCCGAGGCCGTGACCTCCGGAAAGGTCCAGGTGAACTGGACCGACTGCCAGAAGCCGGATCGCCTGGTATCCCAGGGGGATACCCTGACCCTCCGGGGTCTGGGCAAGTGCGTTCTGGAGGAGGTCGGCAATCAAACGAAAAAAGGCAGGGTGTTCATCACCCTGAAGCGCTATCTGTAAGGGGGAACCGATGATGGATGAAAAGAAGATCGCCCGGATCAACCAGCTGGCCGCCAAGTCGAAAACGGCGGAGGGGCTGACGCCGGAGGAGAAGCAGGAGCAGCTTGCCCTGCGCCGGGAATACATCGACTCCGTGGTGGGAAATCTGGCCCGGGAGCTGGATAACACCTATGTGGTGGACGAGCACGGCAACAAGCGCAAGCTCCGCCGGAAGGGAGAGAAGTAATGGCCTATTCCTATGACGACCGGGAGGGGGAGACCCGGCAGGAGCCGCCCCGCCGTCCGCCAAAAAAGGACGACAACGATTTTGGCTCCTGGGCCATTATCGCAATTTTATTCGCGGTGGCCTGGCCGGTGGGCCTTGTTGTGCTGCTGGCCAAGCTGTTCGGCGGCGACACGAAGCGCAAGCCCGTGTCCCGGCAGAATCCCGGCCTGTCCCAGCAGAATCCCACCCCGTCCCGGCCTCGTACCGGGACAGCCTCCAGCACCCGTAAAAAGGTGACGAAAACGCCCCAATACTCCGCAAAAGGGGCCAATACCATGAAAATTGTGGGCCTGGTGCTGCTTTTCGCAGGCCTGGTGTCTATGGTGCAGGGCGTTGGTGCCGCTGCCGGAGTTCTGAGCTGGAGCCTGCTGGCGGAGCTGTTTCCCATCATGGGCCTGGCCGCCGGAGGCCTGGGACTGGTCATCGGCAGCGCCTCTATGACCCGCCGGGCCCGCCGCTTCGGCAAATATCTGGCCTGTGCCCACGGGCAGGACGCCGTGTCTCTGAAAAAGCTGGCCGACACGGCGGAGGTCCCCCAGCGGAAGGTGGAAAGGGACCTGGAGATCATGATCGAAAAGGGCCTCTGGGGCAAGAACGCCTATGTGGACCTGAGCAGCGACATGCTGTTCCGCTCTCCGGAGGCGGCAGAGGCATACTTTGCCCCGCGGCAGACCGCCCAGGAGCCGGCCCCGGCGGAGCAGGGCTATTCCGGTATCCTGCGGGAGATCCGCCGGGCCAACGACCGCATTGCCGACCCTGTCCTCAGCCAGAAGATCGACCGGCTGGAGGAGGTGGCGGGGAAGATTTTCCGCATCATCGAAAAGGAGCCCGCCAAAAAGGGCAAGGCCGGCACCTTCCTGAACTACTATCTGCCCACCACCCAGAAGCTGCTGAATTCCTACGCCGAGTTTGAGGAGGCCGGGGTCAGCGGCGAGAATCTCAACCAGGCCAAGGCCAAAATCCAGAGCACCATGGACAGCATCGTGGCGGGCTTTGAGCGGCAGCTGGATGAGCTGTACCGCGCCGACGCCATGGACATCGACAGCGATATCCGGGTCATGGAAACCATGCTCCGCCGGGACAGCGCCACCGTGGCCGACGATTTCGGCCTGGGCGGCACGGCGGTGCAGCAGGAGGAAGAATAAAGACGGAAATAAGGAGGAAAAGCCCCATGAAGCGCGTTTTTGCCCTGATTTTAGCCCTGTGCATGACTTGCGCCCTGTTTGCCTGCGGAAAGAAGCAGACGGAGGTGGCCCCCGGCGGAGATAGTCCCACGGTGCCCCCCGGGGCCACGGACCCGGGAAGCGGCCCGGCGGAAAATCCCGGCGGCAGCGCCGGTGTGCCCGGCGGTGCAGGCAGTACCGGAAATGCCGGAAACGGCGGAAATACCACCGGCAGTACCGGCGGCGGCTGGGCCGGTACCCGGGTGGCGGTGATCTATTTCTCCTGCACCGGCAACACCCGGACGGCGGCAGAGCGCATCCGCGACCTGACCGGGGCGGATCTGATCGAGCTGGTGCCGGAGCAGCCCTATACCAGCCAGGATCTGGACTACAACGACGAGAGCTGCCGGGCCAATCAGGAGCAAAAGGACCCCGCGGCCCGGCCCCGGATCGCGGGCCAGCCGCTGGACCTGTCCCAGTATGGCACCATCTATCTGGGCTATCCCATCTGGCAGGGCACCGCACCACGGATCATCAACACGTTCCTGGACAGCTATGACCTGACCGGGAAAACCATCCGGCCCTTCTGCACCAGCGGCAGCAGCGGCATCGAGACCTCCGTGGCGGATATCCGGGCGGCTGCGCCCGGGGTGGACGTAACGGCGGGCCTGCGCATCGCCGACCCCGACGGCAGCGATGTGAAGGCCTGGGCGCTGGGTTAATAAGAGCTTGTCAAAAAAGGGAGTTGCCTTTTTTGACAAAAGAGATTTCGCTCCGACCTGTGTGTTTTCACGCAAAAATGCGCGAAAACACACTCTCTCCGCGCAAAGTATTTTTCGCGACGTACACGCCGCCGCGAAAAATGGATTGAACACTTATTCGCGGCCTGCGGGCCGCGAACTCTGCGAGGCGTTTTTGACAGTCTGGAATAAGAGGAGCCTTGTAGGGGCCGGGTTTTACCCGGCCCGGAAGCGCCGGACCCACGGGCGGGGCAGAGCCCACGCCCCTACAGGCCCTCTCAGTCGGCTGCGCCGACAGCTCTCCCAGAGGGAGAGCCAAGTAGGGGCCGACGTCCTCAGCGGCCCGCGTCAACCCCGGCAGGTTCGGGCGGGGCAGAGCCAACGCCCATACAGTGGGGCCGCCTGTAAACGTCCGTAGGGCCCGCTGCCCTCAGCGGGCCGCATTACAAACGCTTCATATCCACGCAAAAATCCGCCTGCCGGAGGTCCGGCGGGCGGGTGCTTTTTTATTCGGCGGGATGGGGCGCGATCGCTATCAAGCCTTATTGCTTTGCCAGATCGGAGAAATAGTCCTCCAGGGCGGATTCCGCGTAAGCGCAGCAGCTACCGTCGCAGTCCTTGGCCTGGGAGGAAATCGCCTCGGCCAGCACCGGATCGGTATCCGCCGTCATTTCCGCAAGCTGTGTGCTGTCCAGCGTGGTCCTGCCGGGTGTAAGGGTATCCTGAGCGCTCATGGTCCCGAAGCTGTCCAGAAAATACCGGTGGCCGTTTTCATCATACACGGCATACAGCACCGTATTGTAATCGGTGATGGGGTGATATTTTTCCCCGCTGCCGTCATAATCCTTCAGGAAAACCAAAAGCTCGGTTCCGTTTATAAACAAGGGGTAGTTGGGAGAGGATGCCTCTGAGCAGCCGCCCTGCACCAGGGTAAAGTGCCGGGGAAGGTCCCCTTTATAAGACTCCTGAACGTCCGCATCGAAGAACGTGACCCAGTTGTGCAGGTCCTCTCCCTGCCAGTCGCCCACCGTGACACGGGCCACGGCGTCTGCCGCCTGAAAGGCGTCGGAAATGGAATAATAGCGCTCAAACATGGACCGGATCTGCATCTCCCCCCACCGGCTGGGGGGCAGAACGGGCTCGTGGGCCGCGCAGGCGGTTGCAGACAGCAGCAGAACCGCCGCTAAAACAAAAGAAATCCCTGGCCGCAAAAATGATCTGTTCACGGTGAACCTTCCTCTCTTTATGTATAATCGGCGGACAGGCGCGCGAAATAGTCCTCCAGGTCGGTCAGACGATAGAGGTCGCCGGAGGACGCAACCGGCCGGTCCGGGTCGGCCTGGGAGGGCGCAATGGCAGCCAGAACCGGGTCCTGCTTTGTCAGATTGTCCCTGATCTGAAGAAGCTGCTCCTGCCCCGGGTGCGCAACGGCCGGGCAATCGGCGGGCTGATTGATCTGACTCCATTGGGTCATCATGCCCAGGGCGTCCAGAACGTAGGACATGCCGCTGTCGTCCTGGGGCACATACATCACCGTGGAATACGTGTTTATCAGCTCATAGGCGTCCGGATACTCCACCAGGTCGTAGGTATCCCGGTACATGGACACATCGTATTTGATCAAGAACAGCAGCAGCTGATTGCCATAGGTGAATACGGGATAATTTCGGTAGGTCCAGGTGGAGCAGCCCTCCTGGGCCAGGACAAACTCATGGGGGATATCCCCCTTGTACACTTTTTGGACCGTTGTCCGGAAAAAGGTTCGCCCGGTGATCAGCTCCTCCTCCAGCCAATCCCCCACCGTAACAAGGGCAACCACCTCTGCGGCGTCATAGGCCTCCGACAGGGAGTAGGTGTGGGGAAGCATTCCTTTGGCCTCTCCCTCCCCCCACCGGCTGGGGGGCAGAACGGGCTCGTGGGCCGCGCAGGCGGTTGCAGACAGCAGCAGAACCGCCGCTAAAAGCGCGGATAGAAATTTTTTCATGCTCGTTACCTCCTGATCTGATTTTGACCGTATGGGCTGCGGCAGGCGCACAGACGGAATACGGCGCAGCCGTCTATGCGCCCGGGGAAAGCGTTTGGGTACATCTTGCCCAAACTACACGGGCTCCATGGGCGGAATTACCTGCAAAATTGAATGATTCGATACGCATAAAACGCGCCCTTTCCATAAAACATACTATTTTACAATTATACCGTTAAATTATATATAACATATTCGCGAGGGAAAGTCAACATTTTCTCTGAATTGCGGAAGCGGAAAAACGGTTTTCCGCAAAGACGGGGGAGACTGGAAATCCCCGGGAAGGTGTGGTAAAATAACGGAAAACAAGCGTTGAAAGGGTATGTGCTATGCGTATACTGGTTTTATCCGATTCCCACGGGTGCGTGGACCCTATGCAGCAGTGCGTGGAGCTGGTGCAGCCCCAGGCCATCCTCCATCTGGGGGACTGCGCCCGGGACGCGGACCGGCTGGGGCGGCTGTATCCCCGGATCCCGCTGCTGGGGGTGCCCGGCAACTGCGACTATGGCAGCGCGGACCAGCCGGAGCGGCTGACGGAGCTGGGCGGCGTCCGCATCCTGATGATGCACGGCCACACCCGGCATGTGAAGTCCGGCCCCATGGCGGCCATATACGCCGCCCGGGAGTGCGGGGCGGATATCCTGCTGTTCGGCCACACCCACCAGCCGCTGGTGGACCGCAGCGGCGATTTCTGGGTGATGAATCCCGGGTGCATCGGGCCCAGTCCCCGGCGGACCTATGGGGTCATCACCTTAGAGGACGGGAAGGTGGACTGCGCCGCCTTCCGCCTGTGAGAGGAGGCGGCGGGATGCTGTACGCAGGATGCCACCTGTCTGCATCGGAGGGCTTTCTGGCTATGGGCCGGACGGCGCTGTCCCTGGGGGCCAATACGTTTCAGTTCTTCACCCGGAATCCCCGGGGCAGCCGGGCCAGGGCCATGGA
>ULKY01020604.1_pt1 | contig 12003 bp, 10 predicted proteins | sample 1951261 | NCBI WGS metagenome assembly ULKY01 (sample SAMEA4835511, study PRJEB28245) | human gut metagenome | biome: gut microbiome; material: fecal sample | place: Denmark | collected 2008 | reverse complement strand
ACGAAAAAAAACAGCACCGCCGATGCGGACAGCGGCAGTTCGGATTCTGGTGCAGACGCCGAAAAAGTGGTTGATTTTTCAAAAGATGATGTAACAGCGCTTTCGTTCCAGATCGATGGAGAGACGGTGTCCTTTACGAAAACAGCAGGAGACGATGATACCGATATCTGGACATATGACCAGGAGGATGGATTCCCATTGGATGAGGGCAAGATAACGAGCGTTTTAAGCTCTCTTAGCAGCATGACAGCAGAAAGAGTCATTGAAGGCGATGAAATCGATTCTATGGCCGATTTTGGACTCGAGACGCCGTCTCAGGAGGTTGTAGTGACTGCGGGAGACGAGAAAACGACGATTCATGTCGGAGATAAGAACAGCTCGAGCAGATACTATATTTATCTGAACGATGATACGAGTAAGGTTTATCTGGTAAGCACATCGCTTGGAACGATGTTCCCGTCCGATATGATGGAGTGGGCGACAACGGAATCCATGCCATCTGTGACGGCGGAAAACATTACGAAGCTGCAGGTGGAGGGTGAGAACGGATATACGCTGACAAAAGAAGTAAGCGCTGCTGATTCGGCACTTCAGACGGATGAATGGCAGGTTGTGGACGCAGATGGAGCGGCACATGGCGGTGATGCGGATTCGATCGGCACCATGACAAGTGCAGTGGCATCTCTTAGCTTTGGAGATCTTGTTACGTACAACGCATCGGATCTTTCCCAGTACGGACTGGATCAGCCAAAGACGACGATCCGCGTGCATTACACGGAAGAGCAGGAGGTTGAGGCTGACGATACAACAACGGCAGATACTTCTTCGGATTCCACAACAGATTCTGCATCAAGCGACAGCACTGCAACGAGCTCTTCTTCCGAAACGACAACCGTTACGGTGGAGAAAGATCTGGTATTGTATGTCGGCAATGCAAATGAGGACGGCGGTTCTTATTACGTGAAGCTGGACGGCTCGAATGAAGTTCATCTGATGACGGCTTCGAATGTTGAAACCTTCACCGGAAAGAAGGCATCTGATTTCTGGAACATGTATATCGGCATGGAAAATGTATCGGATCTGACGAGCCTTGATATTACGTATAACGGCGAGACGAAGACGTATGTACGCCATGTGGAAGAGAAAAAGGATGACGACAGCGATTCCACAACACAGGAAATCAGTTACATCTGCGGCGATGAAACGATTGATAAATCAACGTTTACCACATTCTATTCTTCACTCATTGGCCAGAAGGCGCAGACGAAGGATGAGAGCCTCGTACAGGCCAAGGATGCCGAGTTTACCGCAGTCTTCCATATGACAGACGGCGACCTGACATTTGCTTACAGCCCGTATGATTCGAGCTTCTATTACACGGTAGATGAGGACGGAGTGCCGTCTCTTGTGAATAAAAATAACGTGAAGACCATGCTGGAAAATTACGGGAAACTGCTTGCGGCAAAGACGGAAGATGACAGTTCTTCAGACAGCACGTCAGAATCAGCGGAATAAAGAGTCATTAAAATCTGGTTAAAATTGAAAACGGAGGATTTACTGAGAGTGAAAAAATCAGTAAGTCTTCCGCTTTTTTATGGGAAAATGAAAGCGGAAGAAGTATAATGGGAGTATAACAAAGACGGTGGATGGGGGGTGAAAGGATGAAAAAGGTTTGTTTGACAGTATTGTGTATTCTGCTGGTGGGCTGCGGTAATGCAGAAACGGCGGAAACAGAGGAGAAAATGCGGTTTGAAAATCTGGATCCGGCAAAGGTAAATATGCAGTACGGAGGGTTGAAGGAGTGGGATCGGTTTTATAATAGCTTTTATGAGCAGAAAGAGGGAAGCGATCTCATTGTTCTGGGAACGGTAGAGGATTATAGCTGTTTTGCCGGGGAAATTGAGATTGCAACCAATATTTCACTGCGGGTGGATGACGTTTTGAAAGGTGATATGGAAGCCGGAGAACATATTACGGTTCGAAAGCCGGGCGGAGCAGTTACGGTGGAAGAGTATCTGCAGTCCATGGAGGATGCGGGAATTACGTACTGGAACGCAGAGGAGCTGAAAGCGGAGTATTCGGAGGAGGAACGGCGGGAGAACTATATACAGATCAGCTTCTGCGACCTTGATCCGGTGATCGGGCAGAAATCCTTGTATTTTCTGGAGAAAGATGCGGAAAAGGAGCTTTATTACCGGCTTTGCGACGGGTTTGGACAGTATGTAGAGACTGCGTCGGGTGAATATGTAAACGCGTATGAGATTGCAGATGAGAAAAGAAATGCGGATGAGCCAATGATGCTTGCACTGGGAGAAACGGTGGAATTTGACCCGGATGCAGCGCCGGAGGAGAGAATTAATATTTATACGATGGATGAAATAAAAGAGGGAATGGAAACGTATACAGCGCCGCCAACGGATTATCCGGGCGCAGAGGAAGATGCGTTGGAAATGGACTGTGAGCCGGGTTAAAAATGGAAAAACGGAGGATTTACTGACATGGAAATATCAGTAAATTCTCCGTTTTTTTGTCTCATTTTTTTCGCTCGAGGCCGGGAGCAGAAGGGGGTATTACTGTACCGGTGCGAAGAAGATCTGGATCTGGTCTAAGAGGGCCTGCGGGGCCTCCATCTGCGGCATGTGCTTTGTTTTCGGCAGGATCTGGGTTTCGATGGAGGTGTTGAGCGCTGTGTACAGCGCAAAGGTTTCGGCGATGCCTGGCTCCTCCTCGCCGCCGATGAGGAAGATGCTGTTGTCAATGTGCTTTAAGGCGTGGCCGATGTTGAGGTTCACGTAATTGCCCGCAAGGCTTGCAAAAAGGTACTTTCCGGCACTGCTCTGGAGGTGGGCTGACTCATAGAATGCGTCTACGTCCTCCGGCGAGCGGTGGAACGGGTTGTGGTAGTAGCTCTCGGTGAATAAAAGCTCGATGTTGGAGCGGCCGGTGAGCGTGTGGTACAGCAGCGTGCCGACAAGCGGGAGCTCAATCATGCGTTTCAGGAAGCGGCTGCGTTTATCCGGAATTTTGTTGAGCTTGGCAAGGTCGGTCGGGTTGATCATCATGATTCGGCCGAAGCATTTCGGGGCTGTATTGCAGGCGGTTACGACGAAAGAACCGGATAAACCGGATGCAATTACGTCGGTTGGACATCCGATGACCTGCTTGATGAAGGTGACGATGAGCTGTACGTATAAAAAGTTTGTGTACGTGATCGCCGGCTTGTCGGAACGGCCGCAGCCGAGAAGATCGAGTGTGTAGACGGTGTGATCCTGGGCGAGAGTATCCTCAATATACTGCCATTCGCGGCCGCTGGAGGCACAATGTAAGTCATGAAGTAAGAGCATCGGGGTTCCGGTGCCTTTTTTTGTGTAAAAAATATCGCCGAACTGCCAGGAGAAGATCTCTTTTTCGGTCGCTGCGAGCAGGTTTTTCCGTATGGCAGCGGTATCGAGTGTCTTATTTAAAAAGTAAATCGCTGCACCGGACATCGTGGTTAATACACTGAGCGTAACCAGTTTTTTGCTGTGTTTCATATCTAAAACTCCTTTCAGGGTTCTCCCAAAGGGGATGGATTCGGGGAAAATGTGGTGCTTTTTACCCATTATAAGCGAAAAAGGAGAAAGATACAATGCAAAAATGAAGGGAAAGATGGGAAAAAGAGAAAAAACAGAGGATAATTGAGCAAATTGTAGCGGCAATTGTGGACAACAATGATTATGTAAACCAAAGATAAAACGCGTTACTAAATAGTTTACATAACTATGAAAAATGAGAAAAAAAGCAAACCTGATGACTACAAAAACCTGAAAATACGAGAACGAAATAAAATCCTGACAAACGGGTGAAAAAACCGAAAAAAGAGGGCCAAGATCGGGTTTAGTAAATGGTTCGGAAAATACGAAAAAACGAATTAAAAAGTTCAATTTATATAAAAATACAAAAACATAATTAAATAATTTAATAAAACGAAGAAATGGAAAGTATAAAACGGTGTGAAACATGCGAAAATATGGGAAAAACAAGAGAAAAGAATAAAAACATAAAAATGGAAGAAAAAATACGAATGTTTTAAAAGTTTGAAAGACGAAAAACAGCTGGGGAACGAAGGAAGAGGATAAGAAAACTGCTTCTCCATGAAGAATGAGAACTGGAAAATGTGAAAAATGATGTTTCACGTGAAACATTGGGAGAGGTGTGAAACATGAAAAAGAGGGAGTGAGAGAGTTACATAAGTAAAAAGTGAAAAAGATGAAAAAAGGCAAAAAAGGAGAAAAAAGAGGAAAAAGAGGAAAAAGGATAAGAAAGGCAAATGAAGCAAAATATGAGTAAAAAAAGAGAAAAAGAGTAGAAGAAGGGTAGAAGAAAGGAAAGGACAGCACGACGGACAAAAAGAGAAAAAACGTAGAAAGTAAAGATGGAGCAGCAACAGCGGAAGAAGAAATAGAGACGTTGGCTGAAAAGAACAATAGACATAGGCGAAGAGGGGGATTGGGATGTAGCGTGAAATGGAAGAGAAATGGTAAAAAAACAGAAAAATGTGCTACTGGTAATAAAAAGGGGAACAGAAAGAGAAAAAACAGTAAAAAAGGGAGAAAAAAATGTTGCACGGCTCGCGCTTCTTACTGATGGAACTTAAAAACAGAAAAATAGTAAAATCTCATAGAAAAAGCACTAAAATGTAAAAAATGGGATCTGAATCACGCTCAAAAGCTTTTTCTTTGCTAAAAAAAGAGATGTTTACGATCCTGGAAGGCCTGTAAACATCTCTTTTTGCTGATTTTTTGTAGAAATAATGGTTTAGAGCACGTTTGAAAAATTATTTCTGAGTCTATGCGCTGCCATACATCCGAAGGGATCTGTTACGGAAAGTTCCCCTCGGATGTATGGCAGCTTTGCAATATATTTTGCTCTTATTAGTCGACATGACGCGTAATGTCTCTTTTTTTACCCTACAGAAAAAATATTAGTACTGAAAAACGGATTGTCGGCTGGATAAAGCATGAATTCCTGGATGTAAAAAGTATTTTGAAACATAATCCAAAATTTTCTAAAAAAGAGCACTCATACTATCTAAATGATACCTGTTCAACACATCTTTCACCCCGGAAACGATTTCTTCCCTGCTGTAGTTGTGGTCTTCCAGAAAGTCATTGTCCAGCTGATTCAAATGTGAATAGAAGAGAAGTGCAGTCTTTAACGATTCCATATTTTCTGGATTCTGTGTGAAATCATATAACTGATTTTCTGCATCGTTAATAAATCCCTGATCAGCGAGGTGAATCAGCGAATATAACGTTTTTTCTGCATCCTCTGACTCAAAAACAACAGATACAGGATCCTCCTCTTTGAAATCAATATGAAAAAGCAGTTTTAAAACCGTTCGAACCATTTCTTTGATCAAACGCAGCAGATAATCATCTTCAAACATGGCGAAAACCTCCTTTCTTCGGTTGTGAGCAAGTTCGGTCAAAAAATAATGGCCGGAATAGATATAGTATAACATGAAAAAGCCTTGAAAAACGTTAAAAAAAGAAAAATCCCTTTGTGAAACAGCATCTTTTTAAAAATGTTTCACGTGAAACATCGCCAAAAATCTCCAAAATTCACCGGTTTGGTGTCCCGCGATCATGTAAAAATGCAGAAAATGTTTCACGTGAAACATTTCCAGTAGTAAAATCCGGCGTAGTATGATAGAATATTCTTGTCCCAAATTGGGGCAATTTTAGATAGAAATCTGAAGAAATCCTCAGATATACTGGCGCATGAAGAGAAAAATTATTTCCTTGAACACGCCGAAATACCTGCCGCATAGTTTCCTGTTTCCCGAAAAAATGCCGGCAGGTCATTTCCTGTAAAAGGGAAAAACAGTAAAAAAAGGAAAACAAAAAGATGAAAGGAGGCAATACATATTTTGGGAAGAACAATTGCAATTGCCAACCAGAAAGGCGGCGTAGGGAAATCTACCACCGCAATCAACCTTTCTTCCTGTTTAGGGGAAATGGGACAAAAAGTTCTGACCATTGATATGGATCCGCAGGGAAATACAACCAGCGGAATGGGAGTGGAGAAAAACGAAGTAGAAAATACAATCTATGAACTGCTTCTGGGAGAGTCGAAACTGGAGGATTGTATTATTCCGCTGAAATTCGACAATCTTTCCCTCGTTCCTTCCAATGTCAATCTGGCCGGAGCGGAAATTGAGCTGATCGGGGTGGATGATAAAGAATTCATTCTGAAAAAAGCAATCGATCAGGTCCGCGATCAGTATGACTTCATCATCATCGACTGCCCGCCGTCCTTAAATATGCTGACGATCAACGCGATGACCACCGCGGACACCGTTCTGGTGCCGATTCAGTGTGAATATTACGCACTGGAGGGATTATCACAGCTGATGCATACGATTGAGCTGGTGCAGGAGCGTCTGAATCCGGATCTGGAGATGGAGGGCGTTGTCTTTACCATGTATGATGCGAGAACCAATCTTTCTCTGCAGGTAGTGGAAAATGTAAAGGATATCCTGAAACAGAATATCTATAAGACCATTATTCCGAGAAATGTCCGTCTTGCAGAGGCACCGAGCTATGGCATGCCGATCAACTATTATGATAAGCGTTCCACCGGTGCAGAGAGCTACCGTCTCCTGGCAGACGAAGTGATTCACAGGGGGGATGAAGAGTAATGGCGGCAAGAAGAGGAGGATTAGGGAAAGGCCTGGATTCACTGATTTCACCAGGACTCCCATCTAAAGCAGAAGCAAAAGAGAAAAAGGCAAAACCGGAAATTAAGGTTGTCGAGAAGGTTGTTGAAAAAGTTGTTGAAAAACCGATCGAGATGCAGCTGAAAATCTCTGATATCGAGCCGAACCGGGAACAGCCGAGAAAGTCTTTTGACGAGGATGGCCTCATCGAGCTCTCGGAATCCATCAAACAGTTCGGTATCCTGCAGCCGATTCTGGTACAGAAAAAGGATGACTACTACGAGATCATCGCCGGAGAGAGAAGATGGAGAGCGGCAAAACTTGCCGGTGTCAAAGAAGTTCCGGTGATTATCAAGGACTTTACCGAGCAGGAAGTCGTAGAGATTTCTTTGATTGAAAATATTCAGAGAGAATCCCTGAATCCAATTGAGGAGGCACACGCATACAAACGCCTGATGGAAGAGTTCCATCTTCGCCAGGACGAAATCGCAGAGCGGGTTTCCAAGAGCAGAACGGCGGTTACGAACTCGATGCGTCTCTTAAAGCTGGATGACAGAGTACAGCAGATGGTTGTCGATGAAATGCTGACAACGGGTCATGTACGGACACTGCTGGCACTGGAGGACAAGGAACTCCAGTACAATACGGCCATGAAAATCTTCGATGAAAAGCTCAGCGTCCGTGAAACGGAGCGCCTGGTCAAAGAGATCTTAAATCCAAAGGTGAAGAAAGAAAAGAAAGTCAACCTGGAAGAGGAAGCCATCTACGAGGGACTGGAAGAGAAAATCAAGAGTATCATCGGTACCAAGGTTTCCATTCACCGCGGGGCAAAGCACAAAGGAAAGATCGAGATCGAGTATTATTCCCAGGAAGAGCTCGAGAGAATCATGGATCTGTTTGAATCAATACAGTAAGAGGTAGAATAATGAGCGATTTATTTAGTAAGGTAGGAATTGACCTTGGCGTTGTTGTACTTCTTCTGATTGTACTGATTATCGTGATGATGATTATGACGGTCAGCATGTCGCTGCGTCTGAGCAGACTGAACCAGAAGTACAGAAGCTTTATGAAGGGAAAAGACGCCCAGTCACTCGAAAAGCTGTTTCATCAGCGGTTCAAGGAAATTGACAAACTGAACAAGCAGAATGAGCTGACGAAAAAGAATCTTGCGGATCTGAAAAAGATCCAGGGCATGACGCTGAACAAATACGGAATCGTAAAATATGATGCGTTTGACGATGTGGGCGGAAAGATGAGTTTTGCGCTGGCAATGCTCGACAAAGAAAACACAGGTTTTATCCTGAATGCAATCCACAGCCGTGACAACTGCTTTTTATATCTGAAAGAGATCGTAAAAGGCGAGTCCTATATCATGCTGAGCACCGAGGAAATCGACGCGCTGCGCCAGGCAATTACGATGAATTCGATCGATCTGATGTAAAAGCGGACCGCAGAAAAACAGCATGAAAGAACGCTTGAAAAAATGTATATACTGTTATATGATGGTACTGGAACGCGCCAAACCCGCATAAATGCTGGAAAAACGGCAGTGGTTCCGGGCTGGAAAGAACAAAAAGAATCCCGCCAAAATGAGGGGATAAGATCTACTAGGAGGAAATTATGTTAGACATTAAGTTTTTAAGAGAAAACCCGGAAGTTGTAAAACAGAATATCCGAAATAAATTCCAGGATCAGAAACTGGAGCTGGTTGATAAAGTCATCGAGCTGGACAAAGAAAACCGTGACATCAAACAGGAAGTAGAAGCACTTCGTGCAAAAAGAAACAAAATCTCCAAACAGATCGGCGCACTGATGGGCCAGGGCAAGAGAGAAGAGGCTGAGGAAGTAAAGAAACAGGTAGCTGTTGACGGTTCCCGCATCGAGGCTCTTTCTGCAAGAGAAAAAGAAGTAGAAGAAGAAATCAAGAAGATCATGATGGTGATCCCGAACATCATCGATCCTTCCGTACCGATCGGAAAAGATGACAGCGAGAACGTAGAAGCAGAGCGCTTCGGCGAGCCGGTTGTACCGGATTTTGAAATCCCGTATCACACCGACATTATGGAGTCCTTCGACGGAATCGATCTGGATGCAGCAAGAGAAGTTGCAGGAAACGGATTCTATTATCTGATGGGCGACATTGCACGCCTCCACTCTGCCATCCTTTCTTATGCAAGAGATTTCATGATCGACCGCGGATTTACCTACTGCGTACCGCCTTTCATGATCCACGGCAACGTCGTAAACGGTGTTATGAGCTTCGCTGAGATGGAGTCCATGATGTACAAAATCGAGGGCGAGGATCTGTACCTGATCGGAACCAGCGAGCACTCCATGATCGGTAAATTCATCGACAGCATCATCCCGGAGGAGAAACTGCCTCTGACCCTGACCAGCTACTCTCCGTGCTTCCGTAAAGAAAAAGGAGCACACGGCATCGAGGAGCGTGGTGTTTATCGTATCCATCAGTTCGAAAAACAGGAGATGGTTGTTGTCTGCAAACCGGAAGACAGCATGATGTGGTATGACAAACTGTGGAAGAACACCGTAGACCTGTTCCGTTCCATGGATATCCCGGTTCGTACTCTGGAGTGCTGCTCCGGTGACCTGGCTGACCTGAAAGTAAAATCTGTCGATGTTGAGGCATGGTCTCCGCGTCAGAAGAAATACTTCGAGGTAGGAAGCTGCTCCAACCTTGGTGATGCACAGGCAAGACGTCTGAAAATCCGTGTCAACGGCGAGGACGGAAAGAAATACCTGGCACATACCCTGAACAACACCGTAGTTGCTCCGCCGCGTATGCTGATCGCATTCCTGGAGAACAACCTGAATGCCGACGGAACCGTAAGCATTCCGGAAGTTCTTCGTATGTACATGGGCGGAAAAGAGAAACTGGTTCCGAAACACTAATCGCATAAGAAATACAAAGGAATGAGAGGAGGTGTTCTTATGCACGCTTACCTGAAAACCATTGGATTTTCAAAGATCAAGACGACGAAGGAACTCCAGGAGATTCTTCGTGATGTAGTAGAAAACTACGACCGTAAAAAGATTGTGGAAACAGAAGAACACCACCTTTTTGCTGAATTTTCGAAAGAATATGCATATGACTGTGGTATCACGGTCTGTGGGGAAATTGATGAGAACAACCGTTTCCAGATGGAATATTATTATCCCTATTTCGAGGGCGGGCAGATCAGCTCCTACGAGGAGGTATCGGTGGAGCGCCACGTCGATAAGGAATCGTTTGCAGGCGCCTGCGACGATATGCGGCTTGGCATCACGATGATCTTTTATCTGACGCATGCAGCGGAATATCTTGAGATGAAACAGAAAAATGCGCTGCAGCCGCTTCCGCTCCCGCTTTCTGTCTCCGGTCTTGCAGCGGAAGGAACAATTCTGCTTCCGATCCAGAAAGACCCGGAACAGGTCGAGAAGGAGCGCCGCAGCACGCAGCAGAAGAATTCACTGATCTCGGCTGCCAGAAACGGGGATGAGGATGCGATGGAAAGTCTCACCATGGATGATATTGACACATATGCCATGATTTCCCAGCGTCTGACGAAGGAAGATGTCTTTTCTATTGTAGATAGCTTTTTCATGCCGAGCGGTCTCGAATGTGACCAGTACAGCGTGATGGGTGAAATTACGGAGATGAATACAACGAAGAACGCGGTAACGGGCGAGCAGGTGTATGAGCTCGGCCTCGTCTGCAACGATGTGCCGATAGACATCTGTATCAACGAAAAGGATTTATTTGGAGTACCGGAAGTGGGAAGACGTTTCAAAGGCCAGATCTGGCTGCAGGGAATGCTGGAACATCTGTAAGGGAAAAATAAAAAGAGCGAGGGCTGAAAAGAGAAAATTCAGTCCTCGCTCTTTTTTGCAGATTTTTATAACGATAAACGGATGTTTACTGGTTCTGCACCAGATTCAGATGCTTACGCACCCGCTCGATCAGCATTTCAAGCGCAACGGTGTTCTGTCCGCCCTCCGGGATGATCACGTCGGCACGGCGCTTGCTCGGCTCTACGAACTGCTCGTGCATCGGTTTTACGGTCGTCAGGTACTGCGTTACAACGCTGTCCAGGGAACGGCCGCGCTCTTTTACATCGCGCAGGATCCGGCGGAGAATCCGCACGTCCGCATCGGTATCGACAAAGACTTTGATGTCCATCAGATCGCAGAGATCCTTCTCAACGAAGAGGAGAATGCCCTCGAGCACGATAACCGGGGCAGGATGGACCAGAATCGTTTTATCCGAGCGGTTATGCATGGCATAATCGTAAACCGGCATCTCGATGGATTTTCCGGCTTTCAGCTCGAGAATGTGCTGGCATAACAGGTCGGTATCAAAGGCATCGGGATGATCGTAATTTAATTTGGCACGCTCCTCAAAAGGAATATCGTCATGGCGTTTGTAATAGTTGTCATGGCGCAGAATGCTCACTTCATCGCGTCCAAAACTTTCTACCAGCTTATCTGCCAGTGTCGTTTTTCCACTGCCGGTTCCTCCGGCAATTCCTATCAGTATCGTATCCATAAGAAACTCCTTTTTATCCGATGATAGCCAGTGTTGCGCTTGTTCCGAGACGGCTTGCGCCGGCATCTACCATAGCCTGTGCCTCGTCTGCGTTGTGGATTCCGCCGGAAGCTTTTACGCCCATATCCGGGCCTACGGTCTTTCTCATCAGGGCAACATCAGCCGCTTTTGCACCGCCGGTAGAAAATCCGGTGGAGGTTTTTACGAAGTCAGCGCCGGCTTCTTTTGCGAGCTCGCACGCTTTTACTTTCTCTTCATCGGTTAAAAGGCAGGTCTCGATGATGACTTTCAGAACGATGTCCTTGCCGCATACTTCTTTTAAGGTCTGGATATCGGAGCGTACGAAGTCGTATTTGCCGTCTTTGAGGGCTCCGACGTTGATGACCATATCAACCTCCTGTGCACCGTCTTCGATGGCCGCACGGGTCTCAAACGCTTTTACACGGGTATCGGACATGCCCAGAGGGAAGCCGACAACGGTGCAGACTTTGACGTCAGATCCTTTGAGCTTTTCAGCAACGAATTTGGTGTAGTACTGGTTGACGCAGACAGAAGCAAAATCATGTGCAAGTGCCTCGTCGCAGATCTTTGCAACCTGTGCTTCGGTTGCGTCTGCTTTTAAGATAGTGTGGTCAAATAATTTGGTGTTCAGCATAATTTTTTCCTTTCTTTGATGAAAAATAAATCAGAATGATAGAGAAAAGGCAGAGCCGAAAAAACACAGTTCGGATTTAACGGCTCTGCCTTTAAAAATTGTAAC
>ULKY01012821.1_pt1 | contig 12090 bp, 9 predicted proteins | sample 1951261 | NCBI WGS metagenome assembly ULKY01 (sample SAMEA4835511, study PRJEB28245) | human gut metagenome | biome: gut microbiome; material: fecal sample | place: Denmark | collected 2008 | reverse complement strand
TAGCCGGTCTGTCCCAGTCCTACGATACCGATTTTTTTTCCGAGCAGCTCGATGAGTGGAGTGTCGTAGAAGCAGAAGTCGGGATTCTTGCTCCAGTTTCCCTTGCTGACTTCTTCGGAATAATGGCGTACTTGCTGGGTGATGTTCAGGATATGTGCAAATACCATTTGTCCGACAGAGGGAGTGCTGTATGCAGGGATATTGGTGATGATGATGCCGCGTTCGCAGGCGGCGTTGATGTCTACCACGTTGTAGCCTGTAGCCATCACGCCGATGTATTTCAGATCGGGCAGGGCAGCCATTGTCTCGCTGTTGATCACTACCTTATTGGTAAGGATGGCTTCTGCACCGGCAGCACGTTCAAGAACTTCGCCGGGAGCGGTGCGATCATAGATCGTGCACTCGCCTAACTCTTTCAACTTATCCCAGCACAGATCACCGGGATTCGTGGTGTAACCGTCTAATACTACAATTCTCATTTTGTATATATTTAAAGTGAGTACGCAAATTTAGGGAAAAGATTTAGGATAATGCAAATAATGGTCTGTTTTGTTGAATTTGCCTCTCTTACTTTGCTTTCTGACTATCTTTTCATATCTTTGTATAGATATAAAATTATAGTAATATGAAATCTACTCCTGAAATATTAGAATTATTGAAGTTGTATAAGCAGGTAAATGCCCGTAAATATGGCTTTAGCCGTTTAGGAGTGTTTGGCTCTGTAGCTCGTGGAGAACAAACGGAACATAGCGATGTCGATATTTGTTACGAAGGTAACGCACCTTCTCTTCTTACATTAGATCGTATTCAGAGTGAGTTGGAAGAACTTCTGGGATGTCCGGTTGATTTAGTTAGAATACGAGAACAAATGAATGTCCGTTTAAAGAACAGAATCAATAGGGAGGGGGTTTATGTTTGATAAAGAGTTGGCATTGGATAGTTTGCACACTATTGCTTCTGCATTGCAATTAATAGTTGAGCGTGCATCTGTGGTAAGCACTCCTGATGATTTTTTGTGTTCACCGGACGGAATGCTGCGTTTGGATGCTATTTGTATGAATTTGATAGCTTTAGGAGAAACGGTGAAAGGTTTAGATAAAATAACGCATGGAGATTTTTTGCCTCATTATCCTGAAATTTATTGGAGTGGAGTGATGCGTATGCGTGATAAAATAGCCCATCACTATTTTGAAATTGATGCGGAAGTTGTTTTTAATACAATAGAGGAAGATATACCTCAAATGATACCGGTAATCCGAAGAATGATAAAAGAGCTGGAATAAATATCTCACAGCTCTTTTTTTATATAGTTACGATTTTCTGAACTTATCCTCACCCCACAACGCTCTCATCCGTTCCGCATGTTTCTGTTCGGCAGCATTGTCTTGTGCTTCCCACAGACGGCGGTCTTTCAGCTCGTCGGGCAGAAATTGTTGCTTGACGAAGTGCCCGGGATAATCGTGCGCATACTTATAATTGTCTCCATAACCCAACTGTTTCATCAGTTTGGTAGGTGCATTGCGCAGGTGCAGGGGTACGGGCAGATTGCCGGTCTGGCGTACAAGTTCCAGGGCATTGTTGATGGCCATGTAGGCGGAGTTGCTCTTCGGGCTTGTGGCGAGGTAAACGGTGGCTTCCGCCAGAGGGATGCGTCCTTCGGGCCAACCCACTTTCATTACGGCGTCGAAACACGCATTGGCAATCAGCAAGGCGTTCGGGTTTGCCAGTCCCACGTCTTCCGAAGCGGAAATGACGAGGCGGCGGGCGATGAATGCGGGATCTTCTCCGGCTTCCACCATGCGGGCCAGCCAATAGATGGCACCGTCGGGATCACTGCCACGGATGGACTTGATGAAGGCGGAAATGATGTCATAATGCATCTCTCCGTCTTTGTCGTAGGCAAGCGGATTCTGTTGCAGGCGTTCTGTCACCATCTCATCGGTGATGACGACGGGATCTCCGGCTTCGGAAGAAACAACGAGATCCAGGATGTTGAGCAATTTGCGGGCGTCTCCACCACTGTAGCGAAGCATGGCGGTGGTTTCTTTCAGCTCGATGGTACGCTCTTTCAGTATATGGTCGGTGGTAATGGCACGTTGCAACAGTTCCAGTAAATCATCTTTTTCCAAAGATTTCAGCACATAGAGTTGGCAGCGTGACAGCAGTGGGCGGATTACCTCAAAAGACGGATTCTCCGTGGTAGCGCCTATCAGCGTCACTGTGCCTTGTTCCACGGCTCCGAGCAGTGAGTCTTGCTGTGACTTGCTGAAACGGTGTATTTCATCAATGAACAGGATGGGACTGCCTTGCGAGAAGAAACGGTTGCTCTTCGCGCGGTCTATCACTTCGCGCACATCTTTCACTCCGCTGGTCACAGCGCTCAGGGTGTAGAACGGAGTTTCCAGTTTGTTAGCGATGATCTGTGCCAGAGTGGTTTTGCCTACACCCGGAGGACCCCATAGTATGAATGAAGAAATACGTCCTGCGTCAATCATCTTGCGCAGCACCGCACCCGGTCCTACTAAGTGTTTCTGACCGATGTAGTCGTCTAAGGTTTTAGGGCGAAGCCTTTCTGCTAATGGAGTCATGTGAATAAGTGTTTAACGTTTAGTGATTAGTGATAAGTAACTATGCTAATCACTGATCATTCATCACTAAGTCGCTATTTTAGAATATCATTAATATCATGAAGCGTATGCCGTCCTTCTTCACTCCCGGTATATCGGTGTAGGTGAGGCGGCGTACATATTCGATATGCAACAGCTTGAATATGTTGTAGATACCTACACTGGCTTCCAAGTAGGGAGTGCTGCCCATTACGTGGCTGGTGGGGACACCGTCACGCATGGGGAAAAGGAACAGTTCGCTGTTATGGCTCTTGTACGGATTGTTTTTGTCCGTCAGGGTGCCATACATACCACGGATGCGGAAAGTTTCGCGCCACTTCAACTTCTTGATAAGCGGGATGCGGTTGAACAGCTTTCCGTTCATGTCATAGGTCAGGGCGAGAGAGGCATAACGGTCGTTCAGGAACTCCATGTTGTTGATCAGGCTGAATGACTCGTTGTGCTGGGTGATGTATGACAGATTCGCCATGGGCAGGTTCAACAAGGGGAACGGTACAGTGTTCCACTGCGCGCCGGCACGGGCGGTAATATCCAGTTTACCCCACGAACCGAACCAGAAACGTTTGCGGATACTGGCTTCCGTAAGGTTGAAGTTGTACTCGCCACCTAACACGCCTTTCAGACCGAGGGTGTGGGAGAGGGAGAAGATCGGGGCATCCAGCGATACGGGCACACGGCGCTGCTTCGTGTTGACATACGTCTCACCCGGTGCGTAACGCAGAGTGACGCCGAGTTCGGTGGTGGTGATGTCCTTGATGAAGGTATTCGTATCATCCCATATTCCGGCGATGTTACCATCGTTTTTCCAGTATTGCAATACACCTCCGGCAGGCTGGTCGTTGCGGTGGCGTGCCATGGCTTTGATGGAGAAACCGGTATTGGTTTCCAGTTCGTAGGTCAGGGTAGCGTCGCGCATGTACGACATTTGGTCTACCTTGGTCCACTTCCAGCCCACAAACATATTATCCTTGTCCGTTGAGAGGTATTTATCCATGGGAGACATGACGTCGTAACTGTAATCGAAGGCCAGGTAGTGCTTGGGAAATTCCCACAATACATATTCGCGCTTGTTGAACGAGTAGGCTGCCTGACCTTTATAGAACCATTTCTTGTCCCTCGTACCGTAGGCCGCATATCCGCTGAAACTCCAGTGCGGATCGAGGTTACCGGTGGTCATACCACTGAGACGGAAACGTGTGCCATTCACGTAATTGCTTGTGATGGTGGTATTGATAGGCCCGAAGTCGAACTTGCTGGGGTGCTTCTTGGTGCCCGTTTCCACGAAGTTCTCAATCAGGGCTTTCGCACCGAAGATGACATATTTGAATCCGGGAATTTGCTCAATACGGTTCATGAAGACATCCATGTTACTCTCTTTCTTTGTGAGGGGAACCTGACGCACACTCGCCCAATATTCATCACTCTTGTTGAGCATGTTGGCTTCTTTGATGACGTTACCTTTCAGGCGGAAGAGACGAGGCTCAATGTCTTCAAAGTTGTAATTGGAGTATTTGGTAGTACGCTGCACTTCAAGCCCTTGTATGCCTTTTACGAATTGCAGTTCCACGGTCATGTCATCGTCCGTAAGTACCCAGTTTCCGTCCGGCATCTGCTCGAATTGCTGCACTATGTCGAGGTTGTCCACAAAGTTCACACCGGTCTTTTTGGGCAGGTTCATGGTACACTTCTTGACGGCATAGGTAGAATCCTTCACTACGTAGAGGTGTCCCGTGAAACCGAAATCCTGTGAGTTTTGAGGCACGAAGGTGAGGTGCACACACTCCTGACGGTCCACCATGACGGTGTCCATGAGGTAGTATTTATAGAAACTGATGGCCCCGCGACCAATGGGGCTGACGAAGCGGCGTTGCAGGAGTCGGATGTCATCGTCGTAGATATTGACATCGGAGAAGACATCGGTCAGGATGGTTCCCAACATGTCTCCCGTATTGAAAAACTCCTCTATACCGCTGGAATTCACACCTTCGATGATGGTCTTTTCGCTTTTGGGACTTTTGCGGTAGATGGTCTTCGAAGACGTCTCCTTGATGGAGATGGGGAGGATCATCTTGTTGGTCTTGGGCGATACTTCCACCTGGTCTTTGAAGAATGAGAATTTCTTGTAGATGCCCTTTTCCATCTTTTCGGGGGTGACGTCGTTCATGGACATCTTCATCTTTTCGTATTTCTGATACTGGTAGAAATCGTTGGCTTCCAGTTTCAGTTCTTTCTTATTCTCGATAACTTTCCTCATAAAATCCACGGCGGGATTGTTCTTACGGGAGTATTTCTCTTTCTGGGGCTTCACCACAACTTCGGAGAGCATGACGTCGGCAGGTGCCAGCTTCACGTTCAGTACTTTGGTGGTAGGCTTCAGGGTGACTTTCTTGGTCACGTATCCGATGGCGGAGAATGATAATTCATTCCAGCCTTTGCGGGTTTCCACTGTGTATTCGCCTTCGGCATTGGTGATGGCACCCACGCCTTTTCCCTCGTATTGAACGGTGATGTACATTAATGGTTCATTGGTGAGGGAGTCGGTCACGACACCTTTAATCTGTGCGGATGCGCTGTGTGCGACGAATAATGACAGCAGAAAAAGGATGAGAGCTATATATTGTTGTTTCATATTTAAGTCAGTATGAGGCCGCAAAGTTAACAAAATACAGTTAAATAAGAAGTAAATATAATCTAAAGAAATAAGAGGAATGTTTATATCTGCTTTAACTTTCATCTGATTTGTGCTATATTTGTCGCGTAAAATTCACAATATGCTGTCCATACTCATTCCGGTGTATAATATAAATTGCGTCTCGTTGGTTCGGAAATTATATGAGATGGCCTTGCTGACGGAGTTTCCTTTCGAAATTTTGCTGGCGGACGACGCGTCGTGCCGGAAAGTGAGGGAAGAAAATCGTGTGTTGAACCGGTTGGACGGATGTCGTGTGCTGGAACTGGAGACGAATCATGGTCCGGCATTTATCCGCAATTATTTGGGTGAACAGGCGCGTTATCCTTATTTGCTTTTTCTGGATACGGACACAAGTCCGGTAGGTGAGGATTTTCTCTTTTTATACCTCAAGAATGTGGGCGGACAGGTGGTTTGCGGTGGCTTTTGTTATCCGGAGGAGGGGGACTCCTTTCTGCGCAATAAATACGGAGCGCAGGTGGAAGCGCAACCGGCTGCCGAACGTCGTAAGCATCCTTATCAGCACTTTATAAGTATGAACTTTTTTATTCCGAGAGAGCTTTTTCTGCGTGTCCGTTTTGACGAAACGTTTCATCTGGGATATGAGGATACCGCTTTCGGAAAGAGGCTGGAAGATGCGGGCATATCGGTGTTGCATATTGAAAATCCGGTCTGGCATCTGGTGGAGGAAGATGCGGCTTCTTTTTTGGTGAAAACACGCCGTTCTGTGAAAAACCTCTTGGGTCGTGAACGGGAATTGCTTCCTTATGTCCGCTTATTGCGCTGGTACAATTGTTTAAAGCGGTTTCATGCTGTTGCACTAACCGCTTTCCTATTTCGTATATCTGAGAGTCTTTTGGAAAAGAACCTGACTGGAAAACACCCCTCTTTACGGCTTTTCGCTTTCTATAAGTTAGGTTATTTCTGTTGGTTATCTGTTTAACTCCTCTAACTTAACTCCTAATTCAGTAATGCTCCTTTAATTCTCCGTTAATCAACGTCTGTACGATACGTTCCGCTGTACGTCCATCCCAACGGTCGGGCAGGGTAGTATGTTTCCATTCGCCGAGCATTAATCTTTCCAGAGCATTGGCAAGAGCCACGGAATCTTCATTCACTAACTCATTGGTACCTACACGCCAGGTTTCGGGATGCTCGGCGTAGGAGTTGAGCGTGATGCAGGGGACATCGAGGAAGGTAGCTTCCTCGGCAATGTTTCCGGAGTCCGTCACAATGCCTTTTGCATGGTTGATGAGGTAACCGAAATGCAGATAACTTTGAGGCGGCAGGATGTGCAGATTAGACGCGGGGATGTCCAGCGATTTGATGGCTTTTTGCACATAAGGGTGCAGGGGCGCAATGATGGGCATGCCTTCGGATTTCTCAATCAATGTTTGTATCAACGATTTGAGCACATGTTTCTTGGTCAGCAGGTCGTGCCGGTTGAGAGTCAGCAACAGGTAACCGCGCTTTTCCAACCCTATGGTGGAGAACCATACAGGCTGCAACAGACGGTGACGGTTGTAGCGGACGGTATCTATCAATATATTGCCTACATAATGGATGTATTCGGGAATCATGCCTTCCTGGTTCAGGTTGCGGTTGGCTACCATGCCTGCGGTAAACAGATAGTCGGAAATGGCATCTACGATGGTGCGGTTTACTTCGCGGGGCATATTCATATCGAACGAACGGGTTCCGGCAATGAGGTGCGCAACTTTCAGACCGCGCTTTTTGGCAACGATGGAACAGCTCATGGTGGCGGTAAGATCGTCTACAACGAGTACTACCTGCGCGGGATGATTGTTCAGTTCCTTCTCGAAAGCAAGCATGATGGCGGCTGCCACTTCCGAATGGTCGTGTCCGGTGACTCCCAGATAACCGTCCGGCCGCTTCATGTCCAGGTCGGAAAACAAGGAGGCATCCAGACTGGTATCATCCTGTCGCCCGGTGTAGATGAGACGGTATGAAATCTTCTTTCCAGCTTCCTGCGCGGCTTTGATGGCCCGGGTGATGGGAGCTATTTTCATGAAGTTGGGGCGTGCGCCCGATACGATTGTTATTTTCATTGCATATAAATTGATGAGACAAAAATACGTTTTCTTAGGGAAATTATTCGTTACTTTGCCCATAATTTTAATGAATACCGATTATAAATCATTAAACATTTAACGTTAATCATTGATTATCATGCCTACATTTGTTCAAATTCTCGATTTTATAGGTACGTTCGCTTTTGCCATCAGCGGTATCCGTCTGGCATCGGCAAAGCGGTTCGACTGGTTTGGGGCGTACGTGGTAGGTTTTGTGACGGCTATCGGCGGCGGTACCATCCGCGATGTATTGCTGGGAGTGACGCCGGGGTGGATGACTGATCCTATCTATCTGATTTGGACGGGACTGGCTTTACTTTGGGTCATTCTTTTCGGAAAGCATCTCATCCACTTGCACAATACGTTTTTTATCTTCGACAGTATCGGTCTGGCACTGTTTACGGTGGTCGGTGTAGGGAAGAGCATTGCATTGGGATATCCGTTCTGGGTAGCCATCATTATGGGTAGCATTACAGGTGCTGCGGGTGGAGTGATCCGCGATGTGTTTATCAATGAGATACCGCTTATTTTCCGAAAAGAGATTTATGCGATGGCATGTGTGGTAGGCGGTACGGCCTACTGGTTGTGCGATCTGCTGGGAATGCAGTCCTATGCTTGCCAGGTGGTGGGTGGAGTATCGGTCTTTGTGACGCGCATTCTGGCAGTGAAGTATAATATCTGTCTGCCGATTCTTACGGGAGGCGGAGAAGAGGAGGAAGACAAGGAGTAATAAAGAAAGAGCTACGAGCTACAAGCTACAAGCTACGAGTGCTTTTCAGCATCATAGCGCAGCAACTTGTAACTTGTAGCTCTTTCAGCGTTACAGCGCAGCAACTCGTAGCTCTTTCAGCGCAGCAACTTGTAACTCGTAACTCGTAGCTCTTTAGAACAATACGTCTTTCGTGTTGAATAATTTTCTCTCATTCAGTTTCACTACTTTGCCGTATTTTTCCAGTTTCTTCAGATCAATATCTTTCGGGTTACCCATGACACCGATGCAGTAAGGTTTACCCTTAATATTCTCTTCGTAGAACTTCACGATATCGTCAAAAGTCAATGCGTCAACCTTTGGCAGGTTCTCCTTGGCAGGGTCTGCATTGTAACCTATGCGCTGCAATTCTCTCATGTTCTCTGCTTTATCGCGGAAAGAAGGATGAGTTGTCAGCATTTCCTGGCGTATGTAACTCTTGATGTTATCGATACGGTCTGCATTCTTAGGCATATCCGTTACCAATCCCATGAAGACATCCAGCGCGTCATTGGCTTTGTCGTTCTGCGTACCGATGTTACCAAACAGGTAAGTGGGGTTACCGGGCAATGCAGGAGTTCCGATGTAGGCTCCGGCTGAGTAAGCCATAGAACGTTTTTCACGGATTTCAGTCATTACCAAACCGTTGAAACCACCGGAGAAATACTGATTGAACGCATCGCGTATTGCATCATCTTTCTTATCATATTTTGCCATCGGCAGGTAGAAATAAATCTGTGCCTGTTCCGCATCCGTGTTAGGCAGGAAGTAAATGGTATTTTCCGTTACTGAAACCATCGGCTTGTCCTGCGGAGATGTAGATGGCTTTTCGTTGGCAACCAGCGGCAGATTCTTGCTGAGGACGTCGTAAGCATTATCGAAAGGCATTGTTCCGCAATAGAAGATTTCGGCTTCATAGTTGGATGCGCGGTTGATATCACCTGTCAGCTCGGAGATCTGCAATTCGTAGATTTCCTTATCTGTCAGTTCGTCAATATAGGATGACTTATCCTGGAAGATCATGTATTGGAGGAGTGCGTTGGATAAGGTGTTTACATTCTCCTTACGTTGTTGGCGGCTGCCCAGCATGGAACCTTTGATACGGCTTAACTGTTTTTCGTCCAGTTTCGGCATCAGGATTTGGCGGGCAAGAAGCTGACAAGCTTGCGGCAAGGTTTCTTCGTAGCCTTCCATGGTGATGTAGAGGTAGTTTTGACTGGCGCTTACGCGGCAAGTTGCATTCAGTCTGCTAAGTTCCTCTTTCAGTTGTTGCGGCTCATAAGTACCCATGATACCGGCGTTGTTCATCAAGTCCGCTGCAATACCCAGTTTCGGGAAATCACGTACTCCGACACCATAACGGAGTGTAAGGCTGAATACGTTGTTTTCCGGATTCTGCGAATAATACATCTTGGAGCGGTCATTCAGTTGTTTGCTCTGTATCTCGCTGAAGTCGAGGAATTTCTCTTCCACTTGTCCGATAGGCATATTCTTGAACTGTGTAGCATACAAAGATTGTTTGCCTACAGGCGGTTCGATGGGTTTGTAACCCGGTTTCTTGATTTTTGCATTCTTGTCCAGCTTGCCTTTTTCAATGTAGATGGCCAGGTAATCGTTGGTCAGGTATTGTTTGGCAACACGCTTGATATCTTCTGTGGTAATAGCCATTACCTCATCTTTGTAGTTGAGAACTTGTCCCAGGTCTTCTTCACTGATAAAGGCCTGCATCAGCGTGAGGGCTTTGGAAGTATTCGATTCCATCATCAGGTCGAAGTCACGACACATGTTGTTCTTGATAGCATTAATCTGCCATTCTTCGAATTGTCCGTTGGCGATTTTCTCGATAGCTTTCAGTGCTTTCTTTTCAGCGCTCTTGTTCGATTCGAAACGACGTTGGTTTTCATCGTACAGTGGGGTGCAACGTACGATATTGCGGCCTTGTTCGCGGCGGGTGTCTGCATAGGCATAACCATTGGTCAGTTCACCGTCGATGGTCAATTTGTCCAGCGTACCGGTGCTGCTGCTGTTGCTCAGCAAAGACATGGCGATTTCCAGAGGTTTTTCATCGGGGTGTCCGGAAGGTACGCCTTTGTATACGAGGCATACATTGGGGTAATAACCGATTTTAGCATTATACTGCTTGCGACCTTTAATTTCAAGGTCAGGATAAGTTTTACGTTCGGGAGTAGCCTTAGCCGGTAAACGTCCGAAAGTGGCGTTGATACGTCCGCTGATTTGCTTGGCATTGACGTTACCCACAAGAATGAGTACCATGTTTTCGGGAGTATACCATTCGTTGTAGTATTCGATTAGTTTGCTCAGGCGAGGGTTCTTCAGGTGTTCCGGCAGACCGATGATGGGGCGTGCGTACGGATGTCCTTCATAGGCGACACTCGAAATGAATTCTTGCTGTACGCTTCCCGGATTATCTTTATACATATTATATTCTTCGTATACACTTTCCAGCTCAGTCTGGAAGGTACGGAATACCGGGTTGATAAGACGCTGTGAGTAGATTTCCAACCATTTGTTGATCTGGTAGGGAGGGAATGAGTTGTGATAGTAAGTTACGTCGAAGCTGGTTCCGGCGTTCAGTCTCTTTCCACCCATGCTTTCTATCAGGTTCATGAACTCGTTGGATACACTAACCTTTCCGGCTTCTATGGTCAGCTCGTTGATCTCTTTAGCGATTGCCTCTTTCTTAACGGGATCAGCTTCGTCGGCCATTTCATCGTACTTGGCAATGATTTTATCATAAATAGGCTTTTCGGTAGCCCAGTCCAGTGCACCGATTTTGTCGGTACCCTTAAACATCACGTGTTCCAGATAGTGTGCCAATCCTGTGTACTCTGCCGGATCGTTCACTGAACCTGTTCGGCAGGCCACAATACCGTACACATCCGATTTCGTGTTGTCTTCCCATACATATACGGAAAGGCCATTCTTCAGCTTGAAAGCTTTCAATCCTTGACCGAATGACGGCAAAGCGATAGCCATGATAGCCAGAAGAGTGATTGATTTAATAATTCGTCTCATAAAATAAAGTGTTTTTAAATAAAGTGTTTTTGCTATATGTAGGCAAAACTATAAAAAAATCACAAACAGTTTACGAAATCTTCGGAAAAAGATACGCTTTTTACAAAAATCACCACCAGAAAACTCTCAAAAAGGGGGTGAAAACTGTCAATTGATAGTTTTTGCCCTAAATAAAAACAAAACTCGGTCCTCGGGAACCCCAAAACTTCCCTATACTTGCAACCGTGAATTTAAAATAATTATTAACTATTTAAAAGAGCAAAGTATGAATACCTACAGTTTTAGGAAGGATTTGATTAGTGTGCAAGAAGAACTGCTTCGCTTTGCATATAAGTTGACAGCCGATAAAGAGGAGGCGAATGATTTATTGCAGGAAACCTCACTCAAAGCATTGGACAACGAAGACAAGTACATGCCCGATACCAATTTCAAAGGGTGGATGTACACCATTATGCGGAATATCTTTATTAATAATTACCGCAGAATCGTTCGCGAACAAACTTTCGTGGACCAGACAGATAACCTTTATCACTTAAACCTGCCGCAAAACTCCGGTTTTGCAAATGCCGAAGGATCTTATGATTTAAAAGAAATGCATCGCATCGTGAATTCGTTACCCCGCGATTATAAAGTTCCTTTCTCCATGCATGTCTCCGGTTTCAAGTATCGTGAAATAGCTGACCGTCTCGGATTGCCTTTAGGAACCGTAAAAAGCCGTATCTTCTTTACCCGCCAACGGCTACAACAAGAACTGAAAGACTTTGTTTGAAAACAAACAGTGCAGACTGAAGACTGACAAACTTAATATTTATAGCCCAGGGCAATGCTCTGGGCATGTTTTTTGTGATGGGATTGGTTCCTTTCGGACGGGTTATGAACTAAATGATAAATAATCTT
>ULKY01020966.1_pt1 | contig 12548 bp, 10 predicted proteins | sample 1951261 | NCBI WGS metagenome assembly ULKY01 (sample SAMEA4835511, study PRJEB28245) | human gut metagenome | biome: gut microbiome; material: fecal sample | place: Denmark | collected 2008 | reverse complement strand
AAAGAGGTTTTTACGCATACTAGTTTGCCGGTTATTTTAACAAGAGCAGACAGTATTGATGATAAGAGAGCACAAACAGAGCAATCTTTTATTTCTCTTTTTAAAAAGGTTGGTTTTCGTACATCTTGGCTTGCTAGTCAGGAACCTGTAAATACCTATTCGGATTTTATGCATGAAGCCGATACATTGATATATGCTAATGAGGGAAAGAATGTGTATATGTTTGATAAATGGCTGGATGGAGCTTTATTGCCTTTCTATCAGAAAGAATTAGAATATTCAAATCCACGTAAGTTGATTGTTCTCCATACGATAGGCTCACATTGGTGGTATAATTCTCATTTTGAAAAAGAAGTTTTCTCTCCTGTTCTTCGTTCAAAGAATATTTCCTCAAGTACTCAAGAGGCTATTGTGAATTCTTATGATAATACTATTTTATATACAGATTGCTTTTTACATCAGTTGATTGAAGAGTTGAAAGATGAAGTGGCTATTCTTATTTATCTTTCCGATCATGGAGAATCTTTGGGAGAAAACGAAAAGTATCTTCATGCAGAAGATAATGAACCGCTTCATTATCCGGCAGCTTTTGTATGGTATTCGGTTAAGTATGAAAATCTATTTCCTCAGAAGATAGAAGCTATGAAAAGAAATGCTGTGAAACATGTCACTACGAGTTTCATGTTTCACAGCATTTTGGATGCTTCTTCCATTACATCTGCTTATCTGGATGAAGAACAAAGCATATTCAAATGAAGTTTTATTTCACTTTCAGTCGGTCAAAACCTTCTCCATAGACTCCGATAACGGAACTTTGAGAGATAAATGCGTTCGGGTCAATGTCTTTCACCAAACGGAAAATATCAATTGACTGGCGCTTATAAGCTAATACAACGAGTACTTTTACATTGTGTTTACTGTACCATCCTATACCGTCCAGAACAGTTACGCCGCGGTGTGTCTCTTTCGTAATGCGGTCGGCAATCTTTTCATATTCTTTGGAGAAGATGAAGAATTGCACAGACTGTCGGGCACTGTTCACAATATAGTCTAATACAAAACCGATAACAAACAAAGTTACAAAACCAAATATCACGCGTCTCCAGTCATGGAATACGAAGTAACAGGAGCTGATGATAATCACATCGCAAAGCATAACCATACGCCCCAATGTGACGTCTTTATACTTATGTATGATAGCGGCAATAATATCCGTTCCTCCCGTGCTTCCGTTGCAATTGAATACAATTCCAAGGCCTGCACCGCACATGACGGCACCTATCATACAAGCCATGAAATCCTGCCCCGGTCCCAGTATAAGCGGTGGCGTATTGTCGGGACCATTCACAAGCATTTGGAAAAACCATAAAAAGAATGTCAGCCCGAAGATGGCGAACGTGGTTTTAATACTGAATTTAGGACCCAGTATTTTAATGGCAAATGTCATTAAGACAGCATTGATGATGAAGTATGACCATTGAATAGGAAAGTCCGTGGCGTAATAGATGATTGCACCGATACCCGTAGTTCCTCCTGTCGTTATCTGATAAGGAATCAGAAACAACGCCCATCCCAAGGCATAACTGATAAGACCGACAGTGATGAAGATATAGTCTCGCAACTCCCTCATCATTTCGGCTTTGGTTGGTTTTGTGATTTGCATATTAATCAGTTACAAGATATTAACTACGAGTTACAAGTTACGAGCTACAAGGGAGCGAGTCAAGTTACCTTTTCTCTCTCTACTTGTAGCTTATAGCCCGTAGCTCGTAACTAATTTATTTAATAACAATGTTTACGATCTTCTTCGGGACGACAATCACTTTCACTACTGATTTGCCTTCCATCCATTTAGCCGAACGTTCATCTGCCAATACGGTGCTTTGAATGGCTTCTGATGTTTCGTCAGCAGGGAATTCCATATTGAAGCGTGCCTTACCATTGAAAGATATGGTGTAGTTGATTGTATCTTCCACCAGGTATTCTTCGTTGTAAGCAGGCCACTTGGCATCGCAAACTGAGTCTGCATGGCCCAGTGTATCCCACAACTCTTCACATACGTGCGGAGCGAAAGGAGCCAATACAATAACCAGTTGATTCAATATTTCTTTCTTGCTGCATTTCAGACTGAATAACTCGTTTACGCAGATCATGAAAGCACTGACGGAAGTATTGTAAGAGAACTGTTCAATATCACCCGTTACTTTCTTAATCAGTTTATGCAAAGATTTCAATTCTTCCTTGGTTGCAGGTTCATCCGTCACTATATAACTGCCGTTACGGTCGTAGAACAGTGACCAGAATTTCTTGATGAAGCGGTATACACCGTCGATACCGTTTGTATCCCAAGGCTTGGATTGCTCTACCGGACCGAGGAACATCTCGTACATACGCAATGTATCCGCACCGTATTTCTCAACAATCATATCGGGATTAACGACGTTGAACATGGATTTACTCATCTTCTCCACAGCCCAGCCGCAGATGTATTTGCCATCTTCCAGGATAAACTCAGCGTTGGCAAATTCAGGACGCCATGCTTTGAAAGCTTCAAGATCCAGAATATCATTGGATACGATATTTACATCCACATGGAGTGGGGTAGTGTCGTACTGATCCTTCAGATTCAGAGAAACGAACTTATTGCTATCTTTGATACGGTAAACGAAGTTACTCCGTCCCTGTATCATACCTTGATTAACTAACTTCTGGAACGGTTCTTCCACAATAGATACTCCTACATCGTACAGGAATTTATTCCAGAAACGTGAATAAATCAAGTGTCCCGTAGCATGTTCCGTACCACCTACATAGAGGTCGACACTTCTCCAATATTCATCTATTTTACTATCAACCAATGCTTTGTTGTTATGCGGGTCCATATAGCGCAGATAGTAAGCGCTGGAACCTGCAAAGCCCGGCATAGTATTCAGTTCAAGAGGGAATACGGTGACGTTATCTATCTTTTCATTCTCTACCACACATTTGTTTACGGTGTCCCAAGCCCATTTGGTAGCGTGTCCCAACGGTGGTTCTCCGGTTTCGGTAGGAAGGAATTTGGCAACTTCCGGCAATTCAAGCGGCAAACTACTTTCGTCGATCATATAAGGCATTCCATCCTTGTAGTAAACCGGGAACGGTTCGCCCCAGTAGCGCTGGCGGGAGAAGATAGCGTCACGAAGACGATAATTCACCTTTACGCGTCCCAGATTATGTTCTTTTACGTAGTTCTTGGTCTTTTCGATAGCTTCTTTGATGGTCAGTCCGTTCAAATTCAGTTGACAAGTTGACGAGTTGACAAGTTGATTAGAATTTGCCTTGTCTCCTTGTTCCCTTGTTCCCTTGTTAACTATTGGAGAGTTGCAAACGATACCTTCTTTGGCATCAAAGCTTTCTTCGCTGACATCACAACCTTCTACCAACGGACGGATCTCCAATCCGAAATGTTTGGCGAAAGCATAGTCACGACTATCGTGTGCAGGTACAGCCATGATGGCACCTGTACCATAACCGGCAAGTACATAGTCGCTAATCCAGATGGGCACTGCCTCACCTGTAAAAGGATTAATGGCATAACTTCCGGAGAATACACCCGTCACGCTGCGGTCTGTAATACGATCACGCTCGGTACGTTTCTTAGTGCGTTCCAGATAAGCGTTAACTTCATCCTTTTGTTCAGGAGTAGTCAACTGAGCTACCAGTTCGCTTTCCGGCGCCAACACCATGAAAGTAACACCGAACATCGTATCTGCACGAGTGGTGAAGATGGTAAATTCCAGATCGCTGTCTTTTACTTTGAACTGTACTTCGGCACCTTCGCTGCGACCGATCCAGTTTCTTTGAGTTTCTTTCAGAGAATCTGTCCAGTCGATGGTATCCAGCCCGTCCAACAAGCGTTGTGAATAGGCAGAAACGCGAAGACACCATTGACGCATCTTCTTCTGAACTACGGGGAAACCTCCGCGTTCGGATACACCGTCTATCACTTCATCGTTGGCCAGAACCGTACCCAATTGGGCACACCAGTTTACCATCGTTTCACCCAGATAGGCGATGCGATAGTTCATCAGGATTTCCTGTTTCTCTTTCTCGCTCTTGGCTTTCCATTCTTCGGCAGTGAAGCTGAGTTCTTCGCCACAAGCCACATTCATGCCGTTGGTACCTATTTGTTCGAAGGCCTGTATCAGTTCTTCGATAGGGCGAGCTTGCTTTTCATCATTGCAATAATAGCTGTTGAACATCTTCTGGAATGCCCATTGCGTCCAATGATAATATTCCGGTTCACAGGTACGTATTTCGCGGCTCCAGTCAAAACAGAAACCTATCTTATCCAACTGCTCACGGTAGCGGTCGATATTGTTGATCGTAGTAATTGCAGGATGTTGTCCCGTTTGTATAGCATATTGTTCGGCGGGAAGTCCGTAAGCATCATATCCCATGGGATTTAGTACATTGAAGCCCTGCAGTCGTTTGTAACGAGCATAAATGTCCGAAGCAATGTATCCCAGCGGGTGTCCTACGTGTAGGCCCGCACCGGAGGGGTAGGGGAACATGTTTAGTACATAGTACTTCTGCTTCGTCTCATCTTCCTTCACTTGGTAGGTTTTCTCTTCCACCCACCTTTTCTGCCACTTCTTTTCAATCTCCCTGAAATTGTACTCCATAATGGTTTTCTTTCGTTATTTTATGGTTGATACTTAGTTATATACTTTATTAAACGGTGCAAATTTACGGGTTTATTTTCAGATTCATAGCTTAGTACAACAAAAAAGTATTTGTCTGTACCATACCAGGGATACACTTGCTCCGTACCAAAGCCGTACTTTCTCCGTGTAGAAGTACTTTTGACCGAAGAATGTACGGAGCAAGTACGGTTCGGATACGTTTCAGGCAGGTAGCGGAACATTTGAAAATATATATTTTTTCCTGTTTAGTGATAAAGTAACGGAAAAGGTAGAAAAAATATAAATAAATACTTGATAAAGTAATTTTTATTGCTTATATTTGTGAAGTGCTTATTAAAACTAATTCAAGTAATGTAATACAAAAAATGGCTAAGTTAATTCAATAGGATTTTACACAAAAGTGTTTTTAGGATATTTCAAGGGATGAAGTCTGAGAAGATTACATCCCTTTTTGTTTATTTTTCTGCCAGATTGCTGAAAAGCACTCTAATCACGTTGTTAATAAACGTGGGTAAAGTTTTTAAAAAACGTCACCCTTATTTATTAAAAACGTTTCCGGCGTCTATTAAATCCCTTGTTTTATTGTACAAAAAGTAGAAATGGTATATCTTTGCCTCCAATTTATCGGGAACGTATGAATGAGAAGAAAAATTACACCTATCATCTGATAGCGATCTTCACCGTAGGAGTGTGGGGATTAACTTTTATCTCCACCAAAGTTTTAATAGCCAATGGACTTTCTCCGAAAGAAATCTTTCTGCTTCGTTTTCTGATTGCTTATATTGGTATCTGGTTTATATCTCCCCGCAAACTGTTTGCAAATAACTGGAAAGATGAACTTTGGTTGTTGTTGGGTGGCATCACGGGCGGTTCCGTCTATTTCCTGACGGAGAATATGGCTTTAGGCATTACATTGGCTACCAATGTGGCGTTTATTGTTTGTACGGCTCCGTTGCTCACCACTATTTTTTCATTGATGATTTATAAGAAAGAAAAGGCTACCCGCACTTTAATAGGCGGTTCACTGATGGCATTGGTGGGGGTGGCAATGGTGGTTTATAATGGGAGTTTTGTTTTGAAAATATCTCCGTTGGGTGATTGTCTTACTTTGGTTGCTGCTCTTTCATGGGCGTTCTATAGTCTGATAATGAAGAAGATGACGGGTAGGTATAATACTATTTTTATCACTCGCAAGATATTTTTCTATGGCATATTGACTACGCTTCCCGTCTTTCTGTTTCAATCTTGGAAGGCTGACCTGTCTTTGCTCATTCAGCCTTCCGTTCTGTTGAATTTATTGTTTCTGGGTGTGGTTGCTTCCCTGATTTGTTTTGCAGTTTGGAATGTCGTACTGAAAAATCTGGGAACGGTACGCGCTTCCAACTATATTTATCTCAATCCACTGTTCACTTTGGTAGGATCGGCTATCCTGTTGGATGAACATCTGACAGTTATTGCACTGATCGGGGCTGCTTGTATTATGGGGGGAGTATATATGGCAGGAAAGAAATAACCGGCAGATTATTCTTCAGCAAATAGTATTATTCTTCTTCGATACCTTTCTCCGAGTGTTGCAGGCGGTAAAATGTTTTTTGTAGCTCAATCTCCCTGCGTAACTCTTCCTCCGTAGGCATATACAACATATATTTGGAAGCAAAAAGTTGATTATTGTCATGTAGTACTGAGTAGCGGGCTATATCTTCGTCTGTTTCTGAACAGAGAACGATACCGATGGTTGGGTTATCTCCTTCACCACGTATCCGTTCATCATACATCCGCACATACATATCCATTTGTCCCACGTCCTGATGTGTTATAGGATTTGTTTTCAAATCGATAAGGACGAAACATTTTAATAAATAATTATAAAAGACGAGGTCGATGAAATAGTCTTTCTTCTCGGTACGCACTAATTTTTGGCGTGTTACATACGAGAATCCTTTTCCCAGTTCAAGCAAGAAACGTTGTAAGTTGCTGATGATAGCCGATTCCAGTTTGGATTCGGTAAAGTCGGTGTTCGGGGACAATCCAATAAACTCTGCTACCGTAGGATTCTTGATGAACTCCAATTTGTCCTGCTGGTACGGAAGCGTGAGCGACTTCATTTCCGTTTCCACTTTTTCCTTGTCGTGCGAGAGTAGCAGACGTTCGTAATACTGTGAACCGATGTTGCGATTGAGTGTGCGGTAACTCCACATCTGCTCTTGTGCTTCTTTTAGATACCATGCACGGGCTTCAGGATTGGGAACTGTTAATAAGCGCTTGTAATGAGACCAACTCAATATTCTCCACGGTGTAGAGAATATTTCGGGAAAGGTTTGATAGAACAGTCGATAGTTGTAAAGACTGGGGACTGAGAACCCCTTCCCGAACTCTTGCGTAAGTTCTGTCGAGAGTTCTTTTAGCAGTTGTGTTCCGTAGTCGGCTCGTTCTTTTCCCTGCTGTTCCTCTTCCACGATACGCTTGCCCATCAGCCAATAGGCTTCTACCATTGCCGAATTAATGGCGGTGTAGGCTTTCTGTCGGGCTTCAGTTACAATTTGCTTGATTTCATGAATGAAACTTGTGCTATGTAAGGCTATATGGTTTTCTTTTTTCATTGTCAAAATGGTAAATGATTTAATGACAAAGTTAGGAAAAAAGCAGGATAAATGCACAATTAAGGTACTGTGTATTTGCGATGCCTGAATTTATTTCTCTGCAAACAGAATGATTTCTTCCGGTTGTGTGGAGTGTTCTACCATTAGGTTCCAGCTACTTTCTTTTTTATTCCATTCGTAGCTTTGGTAATTTACGCCCATTCCATTGATTTGGTAAACGGCTTTGGTCTTTACATCGGTGTAGGCATTGTCTTTTCTGTTCCATGCTGCGTATTCTACGTTTACTTCTCCACCGTCGTATGAGAAGTTCAGGCAATACTGTTTCTCGAAGCGTTGGTTGCCTTTACTCCATTTCGATACCTCTTTGCTGGATACACGTCCTTCGGCATCATACGCATAGTTATATTGCAGATGATTCTGAAGATATTTATCCTCTTTCACTTTGTATACGTTTTTGGTTTCTACACGATCTCCATCCATGCGGGTGTTGTAGGCAAAACCTTCCAGACTGTTGTTATTTACTGCGTTTACGATTGAAGTTACTGCAAATACTACTGATAATACTAAAGTTTTCATAATGGTGTTATTTTTTAGTTATACATTTTTGTTTCTTTCGATGTTGCAAAGGTAAGGCAGAGGCTCATGGAAGAATGTTATTACAATGTTATCTTTAGGTTAACAAAGAAAATCCGTTGATTTGTCTACTATTTCTTTTTCAAAAAGAAAGTTTTTTCTATTTTTGTCTTTTTAAGAAAGAAATAATTTCAATATATTATCTTTATGAAGAAGAAGGAATTACTAAAACAGTTGATTGCAGGTTTCCAGGCGGGTTTACCTGTGGAAGTATATCCCCGTGAATTGATGCTACCTGTAGATAGTAACAAAATTATTACGGTTCCGGGTGTAAGACGTTGTGGCAAATCTTCTTTATTCTTATTGGTAATCAATCAATTGATTTCGGAGAAAGGCATCCGGAAGGAACAAATACTTTTTCTGAATTTCGATGATGAGCGTTTGCAGTTTGATGCTGAAAATTTAGATGAAATATTGCAGGCTTATCGGGAACTATATCCTGATATTTCCTTGAAGGATGTATATATGTTCTTTGATGAAATACAAATGGCGGAAGATTGGCAACCATTTGTGCGTAGGGTGTATGAACAGGAGTGTAGACACATCTTTATTACAGGCAGTAATTCAAATATGCTTTCGTCGGAACTTGCCACTTCCTTGCGGGGACGTACATTGCAGTACGAAGAGTTTCCTCTTTCATTTCGGGAGTATTGTTCATTTGTAGGCGTGGATACCAATTATTATGTACCTGAATATAGGGCGCGCATTGTAAATGCATTTAAAGTGTACCTGCATCAAGGTGGTTTTCCCGAAGTCAGTCTTGCTATTCCTATGTTGAAAGACCGTATTCTGCAGGAATATTTCTTCGTAATGCTCTATAAGGATTTGGTGGAAAGATATGAAATAAAGAATCCGGAACCTGTCCGTTACTTCATTAAGAGAGTAATGAGTAATTTGACGAAACCGACCTCTATCAATCGTATTTATAATGAGTTGAAGTCACAGGGGGTTAGTATCGGAAAGAATACCCTGTATGATGTAATTGTACAAACAGAATCTATCTATTTGTTTTTTTCATTAACGAAGTATGAGCCTTCGGTCGTAAAAGAGAGTAGTGGAGATAAGAAATACTATTGTATTGACAACGGTTTACGTTCCGTGTTGCTTAATCCTCTAAGTGAAGATAATGGTAAATTACTTGAGAATGCCGTTTATCTTCATTTACGCCGGAATTTGCAAATACAGGAAGGTTTGCATTATTATAAAGGTAAGAAGGAGTGTGATTTTGTAATTACTAACCATGAAGAAGTGAATCAGTTGATTCAAGTGACTTATACTTTGCACGACGAAGATACTCGTCAACGGGAGATAGACGGTCTTTTGGAGGCTGCTCAAACTACAGGCTGCCGTGAATTATTTATTCTGACTCTTGAAGAAGAAGAAGAAATAAATGTGAGTGAATATACGATTCATGTTCTTCCTGTATGGAAATGGATGCTGAAAACATTATATTTGTCCCCTAAACAATAGCAAGATGAAGCTTCGCTCACTCTATATCCTCTCTATTATAGGATTGTTTCTCGTTGTGGTAATACAATTGGGAGGCATGATATATGCTTATGACAGCTATAAAAATGAGGCGAAGCGTACACTGAACGAATGTTTCCGGCAAGCTTTTATAGAAACGGTAGATAACCGGGTGAATAACCTGCCTTTTCCTGATTATACCGTACCATTCTATTCGTACATCCGCAGGGATGAAAAGATGCCTTACGATGAAATGGTATTTTTGGGATATCAGCAAGTAGCCTCTTTCCTGGAAGATGTTTATCATGTGGAGATACCGCTGGATGAGATGGAGAAGGTATTGGAAAAGAAGCTGAAATGGAAGAATATTGATAGGACCGTATGGATTGATTCGGTAGAAGATCACAGTAAATATTCCGCTTACAGGCGTTTCAAAACAGTTGTCTCGGAGCAGGCATGGCTGAATGAAAGTAAGGGTAAAGCGATAGAAGCTACCATCATTTCTCCTTTCCTTCCACTTGTGAAGGATGTGTTTTTCCTGTTCCTTCCTACTCTGCTATTAACTGCTTTCCTTATTTACAGTTGGGCACAGCAGATGAAGTATATCATCAGCCAGCGCCGGGGGATTGAGGAACAGCGCTCTGCTTTCTATGCTCTGGCGGAGAAAATGAGGTTGCCGATAGGTAAGGTGCGCAGGCAGATTCCCGAACAACAGTGGGAGGCCATAGAAACATCGAGCAGGCAGATTCTGGATATGACGGAGCAAACACTTTCCATGGCTAAAGAAGAGGAGTGGAAACGCCAGGCCCGTAAACAACATTCGTTTAAGGTATTCTTCATAGTCAGCCTGTTGGCAAGTTGTTTGTTGATGGTAGCCTGGTTTGCTTATTTGTACCGCACAGCTGCCCGTGAGACTGCTTATCAGGTGAATGATTGCTTTGAAGCGGCTTTCTATGATGAGGTGGTGGAACGTTATCCGTTGTTCCTTTCACAGACTAAAGGAGGGAAAAAGCCCGTAGAACAGAAATTGCCGGAGGAAGCTCCTTTTGCCAAGGAACAACATAAATTTCTACAAGGAAAGGAGGCTGAGTATAGCATAAACCGTTTGTTTGTGGTACATACCTATAATACGATTGATCAGAATTATCGTCTTCGTGCAGCCTTGATTATGCAACGTGAGATCAATGAAAGTAGTATAGAAATGCCCTTGTCTTCTTTATACCTGGATTCAGCTTTTGCGGAGCGCTTAAGCCGGTTGGGCATAAAGTCACGTAGTGGTATTCGTCAGTTTCTCCGTTCTTCGGATAGTACGGTTACAGAGGTTGGATACGCTTCCAGGAAGTATGGTGATTATACTTCTCAGTTTATTCCTTTGAAAGAAGATAGTACGCTTTGTGTGCAGGGAGTTGTGAAGAACCCTTATCGTCATGTGGCGACTTCTATCTGGTATCTTTTGCTTCCCTTGTGGATTACATTCCTGGTAATGCTCGATTGTATCTTCGGCCAGGTGAAGGTGCTTCGGATGCAACATCGTCTGGAGCAGTTCCAGAAAGACTTTACTTACGCCATGATTCATGATATGAAATCTCCGTTGAACTCCATATTGATGGCGGCACATGTGCTGGCAGGGGGAAAACTGGCGGGTAAACCTGAAAAAGAAGAGAAATACCGCTTGGTGATGACGGAAGAAAGCGAGCATCTGTTGGCTTTATCAAACAGGGTATTGATGCTTACACAATTGGATGAAGGGCATTTGGAGTTGCATAAGGAAGATGTTTCCCTGCGTCCGTTGATTGATGATCTGGTTGCGAAGATTGCTCTGAAAGCCGGTAAGAGGGTGGAATTCAATACGGTTTATCATCGTTGTGAGACGGTCTATGCGGATGCTTTCTGCCTGCGTGAAGTGCTGGGAAACTTATTGGACAATGCGATCAAGTATTCTCGTGCAGAGGTGAAAATAGACATTATCTGTGAGTCGGAAAGGGGAGTTTGCAAAATTAAGGTATGCGATAACGGATTGGGTATCTCCTTGAAAGACCAGTCGCGTATCTTCAATCGCTTTGAACGCTCTGCGGCGGCAGTACGCAGTAGTAAAGGGGGTGCCGCGGGTTTTGGCTTAGGTTTGAACTATGTGCAGCAAGTGATGCTGGCACATGAGGGCAGGGTAGAGGTGGAGAGTGAAGAAGGCCGTTTCAGTGAGTTTACTCTTTATTTTCCGGCACGATCCTGATTTTACCATATATGGAATCGTAACTCCTGTGAACAGTCGTTGATAAATGCATCTTTGCTGAATGAACGCAGTTTCCAAAGGATGCAGATGTCGTCCATGCTACCGATAAGTAAGAATGTTCCGAATAATGTGAAATAATAATTCCCTGTTGCCATGCCATACAAAAGTGGAAGGATGCCTAACAACAGAATAGGTAAGAAGCAGGTTGTGCGATATTGCCACATTCTGATGGGTTCGTTGCAGTGACAGAAACGTATGCCTCCCTTGTGCTTTACGAAAGAGATGGACCGGAAACCTTTGGGCGAAAAGATTCCGAAGAATAGTGCATGAAGCAATAGATTTACTCCAAAGCCTGCCAGGGCGCACGACCAGAATATCAGCAATGATACATGGGCCATATCTTCTCCATGTATCCATCGGAATAAGAGCAGTATGGGTACTGTAAAAAGGATTGCAGCCAGTATTCCATACTTATTGATCTTATTTCCCGAAACCATGATTTCGGTTCCTTTCTTGCTTTGTACAATTGAGATATCCGCTTTCATCATTCGTTCTTTCTATTAATTGAAGAATATATTTGCAATGGCGTGTTTGAGTCCTGTGTACGCAGGATTGACTGTGGCCATTAATACGTAAGCTGCCAAAACGATTGCAATACCTTTTGCTAATTCGATTCCTATTTTCTGAAATTTCTTCATGACTTGTTTATTATTTAAGTGATACATTGGGGTTATTTCGATGTTACAAAGGTAAGGCGGCAGGGAGAGAAGGAATGTTATCGCAATGTTATCTTTAGGTTAACGATCATAAGTCAATATGCAAGTTTAGTAAGGTATAAAGAACTAATAAAACTTGTTGGCAAATCCTTTCTGTATGATTATGAGGTAAATGGGTATTCCAATATAAATCGAGTATCTCAATTCCCCTCATCCA
>ULKY01026634.1_pt1 | contig 12787 bp, 4 predicted proteins | sample 1951261 | NCBI WGS metagenome assembly ULKY01 (sample SAMEA4835511, study PRJEB28245) | human gut metagenome | biome: gut microbiome; material: fecal sample | place: Denmark | collected 2008 | reverse complement strand
CAACGGCAAAGCCGCCGCTGTTACCTCCGTCGTGCAGACAAAAAAGACGGAGAAAGCACCGGCACTCTACGACCTGACCACCCTCCAGCGGGATGCGAACCGCTTGCTTGGGTACACGGCGCAGCAAACGCTGGATTACCTGCAAAGTCTCTATGAAAAGAAGCTCTGCACCTACCCCCGCACCGACAGCCGCTATCTCACCGACGATATGGAGGGCGGCGTAAACGCGCTGGTGCTGTGCTGTGCGGGCATCTGCGGCACGGAGCCGCCCGCAGCCGTCTGTTCGGGGCAGGTGTGCAGCAGCAAAAAGGTCAGCGACCACCACGCCGTCGTTCCCACCATGGCAGCGGGCGAAACGGACTTGGAAACCTTGCCCGTAGGCGAACGGGAGATCCTGCGCCTTGTTTCCCGTCAGGTGCTTATGGCGGTCAGCGCACCCTTCGTCTATCTGGAGACCGAGGCAAGGCTGGACTGCGGCGGGAACGCCTTTGCCGCCAAGGGGAAAACGGTGATTCAGCCCGGTTGGAAAGCATATGCGGATGCGGAGCTTACGGACAAGGCCCTCCCGGAGCTTTCCGAGGGACAGATGCTTTCCGTTTCCTCCTGCGCGGTCAAAGAGGGCAGAACGACCCCGCCCAAACACTTCACCGAGGATACGCTTTTGTCGGCCATGGAGACGGCGGGCAAGGAGGATATGCCGGAAGATGCCGAGAGAAAGGGATTGGGAACTCCCGCAACAAGGGCGGCGGTCATTGAAAAGCTGGTAGCCACGGGCTTTGCGGAGCGCAGAAAGGCGAAAAAATCTGTACGCCTCGTTCCCACCGAAGCGGGCGTTTCCCTCATTACCGTGCTGCCCGAACAGCTTCAGTCCCCGCTTTTGACCGCCGAATGGGAGCACCGCCTCAAGGAGATCGAGTGCGGCGAGCTGGATGCGGACGAGTTCCTCGCCGGCATTCAGAAAATGGTTTCCGGTCTTGTTCGGGACGCTGCGCCTGTGGACGGCGCGGAGGTGCTGTTCCCCTCCGGCAGACCCGTTGTGGGCAAATGCCCCCGCTGCGGCGCAGAGGTCACGGAGAGCAAAAACGGCTATTTCTGCGAGAGACGGAGCTGCAAGTTCGGGCTGTGGCGGGACAACCGCTTCCTTGCCGCCAAGAAGATCAGCCTGACGAAGAAGATGGCTTCCTCGCTCCTGACGCAGGGACGCGCCTACGCCAGCGGTATCTATTCCGAGAAAACCGGCAAGACCTACGATGCATTCATCCTGCTGGAGGACGACGGCGCGCGTTCCTCCTATAAGCTGGACTTCACCAAGTGACCCTCGCAGGCTCCCGCACGGGCGTTTCATTCCCCTGCGGGAGCCGCTGTTTTTACCATGATTCAAAGGAGGTATGCATGAAATGGCTGAAAAACAGACCAACAAGGAACGGCTCAAGGACATCACCGACAGCATCGAGACGGGCATAAAGGAGCTGTTTGAGAGCGACAAATACAGGCAGTACCTTGCCACCATGAGCCGCTTTCACAAGTACAGCGTCAACAACACCATGCTCATCTATATGCAGCGCCCCGACGCCACCCATGTGGCCGGCTTCAACAAATGGCGCGATCAGTTTGGAAGGAGCGTTAAAAAGGGCGAAAAGGGCATTAAGATCATCGCCCCCACGCCCTTCAAGAAGAAAATCGAGCAGCAGAAGTTAGACCCGGACACCAAGCTCCCCATGCTGGATGCTGACGGTAAAGCCATCATGGAAGAGAAAGAAATCAGGATTCCGATGTACAAGCCGGTTACGGTTTTCGATGTGCAGCAGACAGCAGGCAAGCCCCTGCCGGAGCTGGCGGCGAACCTTACGGGGGACGTGCAGAATTACGGGGTGTTCATGGAAGCTCTGCGCCGCAGCGCGCCCGTCCCCATCTTCTTTGAGAAGCTGGCGGAGAATATGGACGGATACTTCTCCGTGGACAAACAGCGCATCGTCCTCCGAGAAGGCATGAGCGAGGTGCAGACGGTCTGCGCCGCCGTCCATGAGATCGCCCACTCCAGGCTCCACAATAAGGGCGGGATCGGGGAAAAATATCAGGAGGTCGAGCTGTTCGGCAAGCCTGCGCTGTTTTCAAACGGGCGCATCGACCGGGATAAGCTGCCGGAGGGCTTGTATGCGTATGACCTGCGCGGCTCGGATTACGATCCGGGGTTGCCCGTGACCATTCAGGAGCACGTTGTGGTGAACCACGCGGCAACCGTTATTGCCGCAGCGCCTATTGAGCTGCCGGAGCAGGGCTTTTTGTATCTGGGCGAGGACGGGCTGAACTTCACGGGCGGCGAGCAGACCGTGAAGGAGTTTTGGCACGCACAGTACCCGAAAAAGGCAAAGCTCTCCCGCGCCGCCGAGGAGATTCAGGCGGAGAGCATCTCCTTCGCCGTCTGCGCCTATTACGGCATTGAGACAGGCGAAAACAGCTTCGGGTATCTGGCGACCTGGGCAAAGGACAGGGAGCTGACCGAGCTTCGCGCATCGCTGGAGACCATCAACCGAACCTCATCCTCCCTGATTACGGATATCGACCGCCATTACGCGGAAATCTGCAAGGAGCGCGGGCTGGATAAGGAGACGGAGAGCCTTGCCGCCCAGCCGGTGCAGGAGATCGCCGTGCAGGAGCCGGAGCCGGTCACAGCGCCGGACAACGGCTGCGTCCCCGACCCTGCGATTTCTGTTGAGAGCATGAACGCCTACGGCTACACCGATTCCAATATGCTGCCGCTGACAAAGGAGCGCGCGCTGGAGCTCATGGAGCGGGACGTAAGCGTGTATATGCTTCATACCGACAACACCGAGGCCATGGCCTTCGATGCAGAGGAAATCCGCAGCTTTGACGGCATCTTCGGCGTGGAAGCCTCCGAATGGGAGACGGTCAAAGACCGCTTCGCACCGCCGGACTATGAAAAGGCGTTCCTCGACAACCCCGCCGACAGCTTTGCCATCTATCAGCTTCGGGATAATGATAATACGGCGCAGCTCCGCTTTATGAACGCCGAGTATCTGGAGAAGAAGGGGCTTTCCATTGAAAAGGGAAATTACGCCGCCGTCTATGCGGGAAACCTTGACCGCAGGGGCGATACGCAGGACAGGTTGAACGAGCTGTATGAGACCTTCAACCTCCGCCGCCCGGAGGATTTTCGCGGTCACTCCCTGTCCGTCAGCGACATCGTGGCGCTGAAGCAGAACGGCGTGGTATCCTGTCATTACGTTGATTCATGGGGTTTCAAGGCGCTGCCCGACTTCCTCAAGCCGGAAAACTATCTCAAAAACGCGGAGATGGCCATGGAGGACGACTACGGCATGATCGACGGCGTTATCAACAACGGGCCGAAGCAGACCGTGGCAGAGCTGGAGGAACAGGCAAAGTCCGGCAAGCCCGTCTCCCTCATGGAGCTGGCGCAGGCGGCGCGCCGGGAACAGGCGCAAGCGGCACGGCAGGAGAAGAAGCCCTCCGTGCTGGCAAAGCTCTGTCCTCCCGTCAACGAGCCGAAAAAGACAGCGCGTTCAAAGCGCGCGGAAAGAGAGCTGCTATGATGAATTTTACCAACGATGAAATGAACCTCATGTGCATCTACCAGACCGGCGACCGCCAAGGACTCATCTCCGCCCTCACCGAAATGCGCGGATACCTGGACGAGGACGAAGCCGGGCTGCGGGAGCTGACCGACAGCGCCCTGCAAAAGCTCAGCGAAATCACCGACGAGGACTTCGCGGAGCTGGAGCTAATTCCCGACTTCGATACGGACGAATAAGGCGGATGCGGCGGGAGCGGCCTTCGGGTCGCTCCCGTTTTGCTTTCACGATTCTATTTCCCAAAATCGAAAAAGTTTTAATTTCGGGAAATAGATGGTGATGCTTCACTTGTCTGCACTGCCGCATTGTTGGACAAAATGCGTGTATCCGCAAAAATGTTCAATAGATGCGGTTTGCCCTTCTCTTTACAAAAATGTCCGTTCGAGTGCGTAACATCCACGGAAAACGCACAGAATGAGCAGGAAAGAATCCGCACTATTTTTTGAAATCACTTGATTTTCACCGGATAGTTGCGTATAATAAGACTGCGAGGTGAAAATATGATAAAGACAACAGCGATGCTACTGGAAGAATTGAAGGGATACGGTTCTCCGAAGTCAAAGCTCGCGCGTATGGCGGAGCGGGGCGAATGCTTTCCCATTACAAGGGGACTATATGAAACTGACCGGAACGCTCCTGCGTACCTGCTTGCGGGCAGTATTTACGGGCCTTCATACATTTCCTTTGAATATGCCCTCAGCCGCTACGGGCTGATTCCCGAAGCGGTATATGCCGTTACCTGCGCCACCTTTGAAAAGAAAAAGAAAAAGAAGTACGAAACGCCCTTCGGAACCTTCACCTATCGGGATGTGCCGTCCGAGGCGTTTCCGCTGGGGATTCGGCTCGTGCAGGAGGGCGATTATTTCTATCGGATCGCAGAGCCGGAAAAGGCTCTGTGCGACCAGCTCTATACTATGCCGCCCGTGCCGAACACACAGGAGCTTTTCCGGCTGCTGACGGAGGATTTGCGGATTGAGGAATCGGAGATTGGGAAGCTGGACGGAAATAAGGTTTGCGAATACAGCGGAGCGTACCATACCACGAACATCAAAAAGCTCTGCTCGCTTTTAAGGAGGCTTTGACATGAACAGCGCCATTGAACAGATGCTGAAAAGCTACCATGTAGAGAATATCTACGACAGAAAGAACGCCATGAAGGAGATCATGCAGGAAATTGTGCTCTGCGGCTTGTCCCGTGCGGGCTTCTTCAAAAAAGCGGCGTTCTACGGCGGAACCGCCCTGCGAATCTTCTACGGTCTCGACCGCTTTTCCGAGGATCTGGATTTTTCGCTGGAAGCGGAGGATTTGGACTTTGACCTGACCGCCTACTTTCCCGTGCTGGAGAAGGAAGTGAAAGCCTTTGGGCTGAACGTGGAGATTCAGGAAAAGGAAAAGACAAAAGAAAGCACCATCCGCTCCGCCTTTCTGAAGGGGAACACGAAGGAACATCTCCTGCTGTTCTACGCGGATGAAAAGGTGGCGGGAAGCGTGGCGAAGAATGAAGCGGTCAAGATTAAGTTCGAGGTGGACGTTAACCCGCCCGCCTTCGCCGCATTCGAGCACAAATACCGGCTGCTGCCCGTGCCGTATGAGGTGCGTCTGTACGATATGCCCTCCCTGTTCGCAGGAAAAATCCATGCGGTCATCTGCCGTGCGTGGCAAAGCCGCATCAAGGGCAGGGATCTGTACGACTATGTATTCTATCTTTCGAGGAACACCGCCGTCAATCAAAAACACCTTCAGGCACGATTGATTGATTCCGGATATATTTCTGCCGATGCGGACTGTTCCTTGCCGAAAATCAAAGCGATGCTGGCGGAACGCTTCGACAGCATCGATTACGCACAGGCAAGGCAGGATGTGGAGCCGTTCATTCACGATTCCTCCGTGCTGAATATCTGGAGCGCAGACTTTTTCAAACAAATCACGGAGGGACTGACTGCGGTATAGTCCCCGACTGAAAACCGAATACCGCCCTTACATAGAGCGTCCGATCCGGGCGCTCTAAATTTTTGCCATGAAGGAGGAGCAATATGCCGAGCAAGCTACAAACGTATATGCAGATGGCGGACGAGGCGCAGCGGCAAATCACCGGCAGCTACCGGGGCTGGACGGGCTTTCTCACCACCGCCGCAAGGCTGTACAAATACCCCTACGCCGAGCAGGTCATGATCCACGCCCAGCGTCCGGACGCCACCGCCTGCGCGGAGTACGACTTCTGGAACGAAAAGATGGGCCGGTATGTCCGCAGGGGTTCTAAGGGCATCGCCCTCATCGACAGCAGCGGCGAAAGGCCGAGGCTTCGGTATGTGTTCGACGTGTCTGACACGGGCGGCAGGGAGTTTCCAAAGAGCCGCTACCTGTGGGAATACCGGGCGGAACACGCGGACGCGGTAAGCGTCATGCTGGAAAGCCGCTACGGTGTGGACGGAAAAGGAGGGCTTCCCGATCAGCTTGAGCGCATCGCGTCTCAGCTTGCGGAGGAATACTGGAGAGACTATAAGCGGGATATCCTCGCCATCGTTGACGATTCCTTTCTTTACGGGTATGATGAGTTCAACGTAGGAGCGGCCTTCCAAAGCGCCGCCGCCGTCAGCATCGCCTACTCGCTCATGTCCCGCTGCGGGCTTGAAGCGGACGACCGCTTCGAGCATGAGGACTTCCTGAGCATCTTCGATTTCAACACCCCGGAAGCCGCCGCCGAGCTGGGTACGGCGGTGAGCAGGATCAACGGAGAGGTGCTGCGGCAGATCGAAGTCACCATCAAGAATTACGAGCGCGAGAAACTCGCGGAAAGGAGCCATAGCCATGACAGAGCTGACCTACACCAAGAACGGGGACTACCTGATTCCCGACCTGACGCTGAGCGAAACGCCGGAGGACGCGAGACCCCTGGGCAAGTACGGGAGACTGCGCAGGAGCTACCTTCAGGAGCACAGACCGGGGCTGTACAGCCGTCTGGTGCTGTCGGAGAAGCTGTTCCCGCATCTGCGGGAGATCGACGAGACGGCGAACCGGAGGCTGGAGCAGATGATGCCGGAGCTGATGAAGTCGGCGGGCGTGACGGAGGAGCTGAAAGCCCGCGACCAGATGAAATGGGTGGGGCTGATGAACAGCCTGAAAGCGCAGGCGGAGGAGATCATCCTCAGCGAGCTGGTGTACAACTGACCAATGACGCGCCGGAAGCGGAACCGGCGCAGCCTCCGATACCGCAGGCATACCAACTGAGCCTGTTCCCCACGGAGGAAGAGCAAATCGCATATATCGCAGAAGCGGAGAGCTACACGCCCTCCGCTTTTTCCATGTCCATCCCGCAGTCGGATATCGACCATATTCTGCGTATGGAGGGCAACGCCGATTATGCCCGCATGAAGATCGCCACGGAGTTCTCCAAGGGCAAGAGCGTGGAAGAAATCGCAGCGTTTCTTCAAAGCAGTTTCCACGGCGGCAACGGCGTCGTCACCGAGAGCGGCAGATATTCCGCGTGGTACGCCGACGACGGCATCCACATCGCCAATGGGGACGCGGCAAGATACCTGACCTCCGCAAAGGTCGTAAGCTGGCAGGAGGCGGCGGAGCGCATCGGACAGCTTTTGGAGCAGGGCGAATACGCCGCCAATGTGGAGCTTGCGGAAGCACCGGGGCACGAGCGCGCGGAGCTGGCGCAGTCTATCTGGTATCTACGGCAGGATTTAAGTGAAAAGGCGCGGGCGCAGGGCTATCTCTCCTGCCTGTCGGATATGCGGGGCAGCGGTTTCCCGGAGGAAACAGAGCGGCTTGCCGGGCGGCTGAGAGACCCTGCGTTCCGCGAAGTCCTCATAGACGATTTTGCACAGCTCCGATCCGACTACCGGGAGGACAGAAGCCTGCTGCGCTTCCATTACCACAAGCCGGACAAAATCGAGCAGGGTTTGCGGGAGCTGTCCCTGCCCCGCAGGGAGTACCGCACCGAAATGGCGGAGATCCCCGCCGTGCAGCGGTTCATTACGGAGGACGAGATCGCCGCGACCCTGACCCGCGGCAGCAATATTGAAGGGAGCAAGGGGCGTATCTACGCCTATTTCAAAGAGAAACACAGCCCCAGGGAGCAGGCGGATTTCCTGAAAGATGAATACGGCATTGGGGGACGCTCCCACGCGGTATCCGGCGCATCCCACAGCGGTGAGGATCACAGCGGCAAGGGCGTCAGCCTGAAAAAACAGGACTGCCCGGAAATCCAGCTGAACTGGGCGAACGTCGCCAAGCGTATCTCTGAGCTGATCCGCAAAGACCGTTTCCTGACCCCGGAGGAAAAGGCGCGCTTTGAGCAGCTTCAGCGGCAGACCGCAGCGCGAAGCGCAGCATGGAATGACTACAATGCCGTAAAGGAAGCCCACCCGGACAACATCGTGCTGTTTCAGGTGGGGGATTTCTTTGAGCTGTACGGCGAGGACGCAAAACAGGCGGCGGAACTGCTTGAAATCAATCTCACTACCCGCAATATCCCCGGTGCTGGCCGTGTGGAGATGTGCGGTGTACCGTCGCACAATTTAGAGATGTATGTAGAGAAATTGCGCGATAAGTATGATGTGACGATTGCCGAAGCGCCGGACTTTAGAGGTGAGCGCCACATTTACACGCTGCGCTCTATCGACCATGAGGCCGAAGCCGCCATCAATGCTTATGAAGCGGAGTTCGGCGCGGACGGCACAAGGGTGTTCCGCGACCCCGCCGCAGAGCAGGCTCAGCCCACGGTGCAGGAGCTGTTCGAGAGATACCGCCTGAGCGTGGGCAACGCGCTTTCCAAGGATGAAGCATTTCTCAACGCCTGCCGCAACTCCGACCGTCAAAACGCCTATCTGGAGGGCGCGGCGGCAATCCGGCGCATCGTCACAGAATCCGGCGATTTGCAGCTCACACGGCTCTATTTCGATATGCCCGCGTTCCACAACCGGCTGCATCAGGAGCTTTTGGACGAGCTGTACCCCACGCTGGCAACGATGGTCACGTCCTCTCCCTACAAGGTAACACAGAAGGACATCGACGCGGCCTTGCAGCAGTGGAACGGCAGGATTGAAAGCAAGCACGCAGTTGTCCGCTATATGAAGGCTCACGCCCGCGACCGGGACACCGCCGCATGGCTGGCGCGGGAGTACGGCTTGAAGGATACCTCTAAACCGCTGCAAATCTCCGTGGGCAATTCCGAGCCGGTCACGCTGTCATGGGCGAAGGTGCAGCGGCGCATTGCGCAGCTCATTCAATCCGATGGCTTCTACACCGAGCAGGAACAGGACAACTTTGACAATATTGACCCCATCGCCATCCGGGAAGCGCTTGCTGAACGAGGTATTGTAAATGGGCAGATTGTGGATGCGGAGGCTAATCGCAACAGCCCCTTCGTCCGGCAGGTTATGGCGGATGTGGAGCGGATCGCGGCGCAGGAAGCGCAGGAAAGAATGACACAGCAGGAAGAACCTGCCCTCGATCCCGCAGACCGTTTCCATGTGGTAAGCCTTGACCGGGGATTCCGTACCCTGTACGCCGTGTGGGACGACGAGACCCACGGCTACTATGTGGACGCGGACGGCGTGACCGAGGAATTTACAAGCGAATGGCAGGCGGAGGCGTACCGTCTGGAGCTGCAAGGACAGGCAGAGCAGGCGCTTTTAGAGCGGGCAAAGGGGCTGATTTCCGACTTCTGCCGGAGCGAATACGGCTCAGAGGCGGATTTCAGCGACCCGGCGAAGGTCGGTGTCGCCTACACCACCGTCACCGACGATGAGATTCCCGTTCAGGTGAATATCGACCTTGTGAACTTCCGGCTGGAACGCTATCTGGACGATGAGCATCTGGAAACCCGGCAGTACGCCTCTTTGCAGGAGCTTATTTCCAATGAGCTGGAAAACCTCGATTTCAGCGACCTCATTCATGTTTCGGATGAGAATGTGGAGCAGCACCGCCGGCACGAGCCGGAGGAAGCAGTTGAGGAAGCTCCCGAAACGGCTCCTGTCCCGCAGAGAGAACCGTTCCCGTATTCCGTAGGGGATACGGTGTATCTGGAAAACGGTAAGCCCTATATTATCGAGAGCATCGGCGTCTTTGATATTACCCTCAGCGACCCGACGCTTTTCTATCCCATCTCCCGCGCGGAGAGCAGGGAGAGCTTCGCGCGGCTCATGGAGCGGTATCCGCAGCCAGGAAAGACCGCCGCAGAGAATACGACTGTCCCCGAAAAAGAACCAAACCACACCTACACCGAGGAAACCGTGGCGGTATATCCCGCCGACAAAAACAACCTGCCCTATGATGTGGAGATTCGCACCCTGCGCTTTGACGAGCCGGAGCCTCCATCTTTTGAGGGGGTTGTGGACGCCAATCCCATTTCCGTGCAGGTAGGCGGCGAGTGGCAGACCTTCCCCAACCGTGAAGCCGCCGAAAAAGCCATGTACGAGGAGTACAAGGACAATCTTCGCCGGAACGCAGAAAACTTCCGCATCACCGATGATGCCCTCGGCGTCGGCGGCGCAAAGGCCAAGTTCCGGGCGAATATGGCGGCAATCAATCTTCTGAAGGAGTTGGAGTTTGAGGGCTTGCAGGCCAGCCCTGAGCAGCAGGAAATTCTCTCCCGCTATGTGGGCTGGGGCGGGCTTGCGGACGCTTTTGATGAAAGCAAGGATAACTGGAAAGCCGAATTTGCGGAGCTGTACGCCGCGCTTTCCCCGGAGGAATACGCCGCCGCCCGCGCCTCTACCCTCAATGCCCACTACACCAGTCCCACCGTTATCCGCGCCATTTACGACGCGGTGGAGAACATGGGCTTCCAGACCGGCAACATTCTGGAGCCAAGCATGGGCGTGGGCAACTTCTTCGGTATGCTGCCGGAGAGCATGAAAAGCAGCAGGCTCTACGGCGTGGAGCTGGACAGTATCACCGGTAGAATCGCAAAGCAGCTCTACCCCAAGGCGGATATTACCGTGGCGGGCTTTGAAACCACCGACCGAAAGGACTTTTTCGACCTCGCCGTGGGCAACGTACCGTTTGGACAGTATCAGGTCAGCGACCGGGCTTTTGACAAGCTCGGTTTTTCCATTCACAACTACTTTTTCGCAAAAGCGCTGGAGCAGGTGCGTCCGGGCGGCGTGGTGGCCTTCGTCACCTCCCGCTACACCATGGACGCCAAGGACAGCGCCGCAAGGAAGTATATCGCCCAGCGCGCGGACTTCCTCGGCGCGATCCGCCTGCCCAACAATGCGTTCCGCGCCAACGCCGGTACGGATGTCGTTTCGGATATTATCTTTCTTCAAAAGCGGGACAGACCCATTGAAATCGAACCCGATTGGGTACACACGGGTATCTGGCGAAACCCGGGAGCGAATGCGGACGGCTTTGCCATCAATCAGTATTTCATCGACCACCCGGAGATGGTGCTGGGACGGCAGACCTCGGAAAGCACGCAGTACGGCAGGCAGGACTTTACCGTTGCGCCCATCGAGGGCGCAGACCTTGCGGAGCAGCTCAGCGGCGCAATTCGGAATATCCGTGGAACCTATGCGGAAGCGGAGCTGCCCGATCTGGGCGAGGATGAGACCATCGTGGAGACCATCCCGGCAGACCCGAATGTGCGGAACTTCTCCTACACCGTGGTGGACGGGGAGCTGTACTACCGTCAGAACAGCATCATGACCAAGCCCGACTTCAACGCCACCGCAAAGGAGCGTGCCAAAGGCATGGTGGAGCTGCGGGACTGCGTGCACAAGCTCATCTCTCAGCAGATGGACGGCTTTATTTCGGATGAAACCATCCGGCAGACGCAGGCGGAGCTGAATACCCTCTACGACGGCTTCACCGCAAAGTATGGGCTTATTAACTCCCGCGCCAACGCCCTGGCCTTTGCCGAGGACAGCTCCTACTATCTGCTCTGCTCTCTGGAGGAACTGGACGAGGACAAAAACCTCAAGCGCAAGGCAGATATGTTCACCAGGCGAACCATACGGGCGCACGAGGCCGTGACCAGCGTGGACACCGCTTCGGAGGCGCTGGCGCTGTCCATCTCCGAAAAAGCCTGCGTGGATATGGAGTATATGTCTAAGCTCACCGGCAGAAGCCAGGACGAACTGATCAACGAGCTGAACGGCGTTATCTTCCTCGACCCTGTGCGCGGGGAGTGGCAGACAGCAGATGAATATCTCTCCGGCAACGTCCGGCAGAAGCTGCGGGAGGCGGAGCAGGCGGCGCAGGACAGCCCCGGCTATCTGCCCAACGTGGAAGCGCTGCGACAGGCGCAGCCCAGGGATCTGGACGCAAGCGAAATCGAGGTGCGGCTGGGCGCAACGTGGATCGACCCCTCGTATATCCGGGAGTTCATGTGGGAGACCTTCGAGACACCCTTCTACCAGCAGCGCATGATCGACGTGAATTATTCCGCCTTCACCGCCGAGTGGAACATCAGGAACAAGAACGCGGTCAGTTACAGCAATATTGCCGCATATATGACCTACGGCACGGAGCGCGCAAACGCCTATAAGATTCTTGAAGATACCCTGAACCTGCGCGACGTGCGCATCTACGATACCAAGCACGACGCGGACGGCAGGGAGCGGCGCGTCCTCAACAGCAAGGAAACCACCCTCGCCCAGCAGAAGCAGCAGGCCATCAAGGATGCGTTCCGGGACTGGATATGGCGCGACCCCGACAGGCGGCACACTCTGGTCGCAAGGTACAACGAGCTGTTCAATTCCACCAGACCCCGCGAATACGACGGCAGCCACATCACCTTTGCGGGCATGAACCCGGAGATCCGGCTGCGGGAGCACCAGCTCAATGCGGTCGCCCATGTGCTCTACGGCGGCAACACCCTCCTTGCCCACGAGGTAGGCGCGGGCAAGACCTTCGAGATGGTAGCCGCTGCCATGGAATCCAAACGGCTGGGGCTGTGCCACAAGTCCCTGTTTGTCGTTCCCAACCACCTGACCGAGCAGTGGTCGGGCGAGTTCCTGCGGCTGTACCCCTCCGCCAACATCCTCGTGGCTACGAAAAAGGACTTCGAGCCGAAGAACCGCAAGAAGTTCTGCGCCCGCATCGCCACGGGCGAATACGACGCCGTTATCATCGGCCACTCGCAGTTTGAGAAGATACCCGTCTCCATGGAGCGGCAGCAGCGGCTTTTGGCGGAGCAGATCTTTGAGGTGGAGGAAGGT
>ULKY01010825.1_pt1 | contig 12932 bp, 8 predicted proteins | sample 1951261 | NCBI WGS metagenome assembly ULKY01 (sample SAMEA4835511, study PRJEB28245) | human gut metagenome | biome: gut microbiome; material: fecal sample | place: Denmark | collected 2008 | reverse complement strand
GGATTGCGCCATCCGCAAAAGCGACATCCGGCAATTTTTCGATGATCTGAAAAAGAAGGCGCATTTTGTCTATGCAATCTTGTGCGGTGCTCCGAAATCGGTATTTTGGATTACGCTGGACGATGAAGAAAGCCATCCCGACGAAAAGACATTTTCAGTTGCGGAGTTTAACGACAATTACGAAAACTTCGACAGCCGCATCGATTCTTTCCGGGTTAATTTCAATGCCTATTTTTTTCGCGAGCAATGGGCCACGAAGTTTCCCGAATGGGAATTGATGGAGAACCCTTTCAACGGGGAGGAGCGTTTCTGCGCTACGAGCCGCAAGGAGCTGACGGTAGAAATTTTCGTAACGGAATATCCGCATTTGTTGGCTTATCTGTGCCGTCGGGCGGTTCTGGAAAACGCGCCCTTCGAACTGACGCGCGAAACGATTAAACATTACGGATTCAGCCGCGAAGATGTAAAACTCCTGCGCGATTGTATTGCAAGCAACAACCGACGGATCATCGACGAGTTGCGCGAGGAATACGAGCGGCTGAAAGCCATAGACTGCCTGCAGGTAGTGCCTCCAAAAAGGCGGGGGCGGAAGCCTAAAGCCGAAGTGTCTGCCGAAATCCAGCCCATAGCCAAAAAACCGAGGACGAGGATCAGTCGAAAGAAATTCGTGCCGACACGAAGCGTAAAAAGTTAGGCGTAAACCATCGGAAAACGCAGAGTACTCCTCACCAATTAGCGGAGATGGTTTTCAATATAACAACGAGAATAATTTGCAAATATGATTATCCGTATAACGTCCGTTAATATTTTTAACATAACACGAATAAATCATGCGTAAAATTTATACAAAGACATTTGTGTATTTTGCTGAAATTCAATATATTTATAATGAAATAAACAATCGAAATATCATTATGGACATACTGAACTTCACGTATTATTTTTTAATATATAATTTGATATTTAATTAAAATATATTTATCTTTGATTTCATAACACTACTTTTTAACATTAAAATATGCCGCTATAACACTGCTTTTTCTATCAAACCAAAGATACGGCGTCACTCCGGAATCTTTACTCTTGTTCAACTAAAACCCACTTATTTATGAGGAAATTAACCAACCGAGCACTTTTCATCTGCTTTGCTCTGATGACGTCCTTTTGCCTCATTGCGCCGGCTACCGCTCTGCGTTCCTACGCGCAGGAGGGGGGGGGCAGCACCCTTGAAGGCCTGATCAAAGACGACTCCGGGCCGCTTCTCGGAGCAACGGTGATTGTGAAGAACACGACGCGCGGAACGACAACCGACATGGACGGCAAATTCCGTCTGGAAGGGTTGCAGCCCGGCGACGTACTGCAAGTAACCTACGTAGGATACGACCCCTACGAGGTGACCTACACAGGTCAGACGACACTGGACATCCTGATGACGACGACCGCCAACCAGCTGAACGCAGTCGTAGTGACTGCCATGGGTATCGAACGTCAGTCGAAAACACTCTCCTATGCTGCCGAAACGGTCGGCGGCGATGACGTGGCCGACATCAAGTCGGTCAATATGATCAACGCGCTGCAGGGCAAGGCCGCCGGTCTGCAGATTACCCCGAACTCGACGGGCGCGGGCGGATCGTCGAAAATACTCTTCCGCGGTAACAAGTCGATCAACGGCTCGAACCAGCCGCTGGTCGTCGTCGACGGCGTCCCCCTGATGATGAACATCACGTCCGATCAGGTCGACAGCAACTGGGGCGCCCAGCGCGACGGCGGCGACGCCATGTCTACGATCAACCCCGACGACATCGCCTCGATCTCCCTGCTGAAAGGCGCGTCGGCCGCCGCCCTCTACGGTGCGGTAGCCGCCAACGGCGCCATCATGATCACGACCAAATCGGCCATGGCAGGGCGTCTGGCGGTGAACGTATCGAGCAACACGACCATTGACACCCCGCTCTCGCTGCCCGAATTCCAGAACACATACGGGGCGAACGGCCAATACAGTTGGGGCGACAAACTCGCGTCGAAGGCTCCCGATTACGCCGAGAAGTTCTTCCGTACGGGCTGGACGACCAACAACTCGATCTCGATCAACGGCGGCGCCGAAGACCTGCGAGCCTACTTCTCCTACGGCAACGTAACATCCGGCGGCATCACCCCTGAAAACGACTACTCGCAACACACGCTCAACGCCAAAGTCGGTTTCGACCTTTTCAACGACCACATCAAGGTCGATTTCAACGCCAAATACGTGAACCAGCACATCTCGAACCAGCCGGCCGGCGGTTTCGTCTTTAACCCGCTCGTCGGCACCTACACCTTCCCGCGCGGCGGCGACTGGAACGGCTACAAAAGCAACTTCGAGACCTACAACGGCGAGCTCAACGCCAACGTCCAGAACTGGGTGACTACCACCGACGAGACCAACAGCAACCCCTACTGGCTGCTCAACCGCGAACGCCCCGTCGTCGAACGCAACCGCTACGAATTCGGCGGATCGATCAAATACCAGATCATCGACGGACTTTCGCTCACGGGCCGCATGCGCTACGAGCGCGCCGACGAACACTACGTACGCAACCACTACGCGTCGTCCTACGGCAATAAATACACCTACGGCAAAATGGACGACAACCGCTACTTCAGCGAACAGCTCTATGCGGACCTGCTCGCCCAGTACAACCATACGTGGGACGATTTCTCGCTCAACGCCACCCTCGGCACCAGCATGATGCAGACACGTTCGAACAACGTGAGCCTGCTCTACGAGCAGAGCAAGTTCGTCGCTCCGGGCAACGGCGGCGCCTACTATCCCAACATCTTCAACCCGTCGAATTTCTACAAGAACGGCACGACCATGGGACTGGAGCGCAAACGGCTCAACTCGGTCTTCGGAGCTGTCACGTTCGGCTTCAAAGAGGCGCTCTTCCTCGACGTGACGGCCCGTAACGACTGGTCGTCGGCCCTCGCTTACACCGACGGCTACTCGTTCTTCTATCCTTCGGTGGGCGCCAGCCTTCTGCTCAACCGTTTCGTGGACATGGGCCGGAATATCGACCTGTTCAAATTCCGCGGTTCGTACTCCATCGTCGGCAACGACGTCCCCGTCTACAAGACCAATCCGCGCTATACCTACGGCGACCAAGGCGCCATCAACCCGCCCAAATCGGTGCCGTTCCGCACGCTGAAACCCGAAAAGACCCACTCGTTCGAGGTCGGTTTCGACGGAGAGTTCTTCCAGCACCGTCTGCACGTAAACGCCACCTATTACAAGACCAACACCAAGAACCAGTACTTCGAGGTGACGCTGCCGTGGGAGAGCGGTTACAAATCGCAGTTCGTCAATGCGGGCAACGTCCAGAACCAAGGCTTCGAACTGACGGCCGGCTGGTTCCAAGACTTCGGCAATGAATTCACATGGTCCACCGATCTGAATCTCTCGTACAACGACAACAAGATCATCGAGCTTTTCGACGGTATCCAAGACGGCGTAACGGTCTCCAACTTGGGCGGCGCCAAAGTGATCCTCTATGAAGGCGGCCAGTATGGCGACCTCTACGTCCGCACGCTCAAACGCGACGAGAGCGGCAAACTGGTGACGGAAACCCCCGAAGGCGCCGACTACCAGATCCCCGTAAACGGCGGCGAGCAGAATTCCGACCTGAAATACATGGGCAACATGAACTCGAAGTGGAACATGGGCTGGAACAACACGTTCCGCTACAAGGACCTGACACTGAGCATGCTCATCGACTTCCGCATCGGCGGCAAGGTCGTTTCGATGACCGAGGCCACACTCGACGGATACGGCGTATCGGAACGCACGGGCCGGGCGCGCGACCGCGGCTACGTGATGCGCGAGGGCATCAAATTCTCGAACGTCAAGGCTTACTACGACGTGGTGGGCGCGACAAGCTTCAACTCGGTCTACAACGTCGAGGATTACGTATACGACGCGACCAACGTCCGTATGCGCGAGATTTCGCTGGGCTACACTTTCCGTAACCTGTTCGGCCAGTCGAAGAACCTGACCCTTGCGTTCATCGCCCGCAACCTTTTCTTCTTCTACAAAGACGCCCCGATGGATCCCGACGTGTCGATGGGTACGGGCAACGGCCTGCAAGGCTTCGATGTCTTCAACCTGCCGACCACGCGCAGCTTCGGTCTGAACGTGAAACTGAATTTCTAATCAAAAGCGTTTACACATTATGAAACTCAAGAATATTCTTAGAAACGTTACCGCAATGGCGCTTCCCCTCGCACTGTTGGGAAGTTGTACGGGAGATTTCGAAGAGCTGAACACCAATCCCTACGAGATCGACCCCGAAGAACTGCCGTTCGAAGCGCAGTTCTCCACTCCCCTCTCGTTCAGTTACCCCACCCACCAGAACCTGTTCCAGTACTGGACCTCGTTGTCGATCGACAACTACGGCGGTTATTTCGAGGTGCCGCACAGCAACTGGACGATGGCGCGTTACGACCTCGCCCGCGGGTTCTGCGGCGGCATGCACGAGAACTTCATGCAGAAAATATTCAACAACACCCGCCGGCTGATCAAACAGTGCGACGCCGCCGGACAGCATGACTTCGCAGCCGTAGCCCGCATCGTCGAAGCGTATAACCTGCTCCAGTATACCGACACCTACGGCCCGGTTCCCTATTCGTCGGTCCTCGCAGCGGACGAACTGGCCGAACGCCCCAGCAGCTACGCCTACGACAAACAGGAAGATATCTACAAGGCGATATTCGCACAGCTGGACAAAGCGCTCGAAGGACTGGATACGGAGACCGCAGGTCTCGCATCGTTCGACTGCTGGTGCAACGGCGACCGCACGCTCTGGAAGAAGATCGCCAACCAGCTCAAGCTGCGCATGGCGCTGCGCATCGTCAAGGTAAACCCCGTCGATGCTGAAAAATACGCCAAGGAAGCCATTCAGGCCGGAGTCCTCGAAGACAAGGACATCCTTATCAACAAGTCCTACTCGAACGAACTGCGCCGCATGATGGACTGGCTGGATTCGGGCATCGGTTCGTCGATCGTAGCGTTCATGAACGGCTACAACGACCCGCGCCGCCCGCTCTATTTCACCACCAACGTCCGCCATCTGGTCAAGGAGACCGCCGAACCGACAGGCGAGAAAGACCAGAACAACGAGGACATATACAACGAAAGCGACATCCTGATCCGCAAGGGAGCGCAATACATCGGAGTTCCCGTAGGCTGCGAATTGGGCAATAAGAACGGCGGCAACGACAACCAGCGCGTCTACTACTCGTTTCTGGCCGGCGGATATGCGACGCCGCAGCCCATCATGTTCGCCGCCGAAGGCTGGTTCCTGCGCGCCGAAGCCAAACTTCGCTGGACCGACGCCGGGCAGCAGAGCGTAAAGGAACTCTATGAAAAGGGTATCGAGGTTTCCATCCGCAACCAGAAGAGCTACCGACAGTCCGACGCCGCGGCAGCATGGACCGAGAAGAAACTGACGGCCCCCGACTGGGCGGCTATCGACGATGCGGCTATCAGCAGCTACATCAACGACGATACCTCCTCACCTGAGGGTTATACGGACCCGTGGAAGCCGGAATACAACTCCGATCCGACCACCAGTATCACGGTGAAGTGGGACGAAGGCGCTTCGAATGAAGAAAAGCTCGAACGCATCATCACCCAGAAATGGATCGCCAACTTCCCGCTCTCGACCGAAGCGTGGGCCGATTACCGCCGCACGGGCTACCCCAAACTCTTCCGTCCGAAGCAAAATCTGGCCCCCTCGATCATCGACACGCAGCTCGGCCCGCGCCGCCTGCTGTACAACGAAACGGAACTGAGCTCCAACACCGTCGAGGTGAACAATGCCATCCAGCTGCTGAAGGCTGAATCTTCCGAAGTGAAAGGCGACGGCGACACCGGTGGCACCCGTCTGTGGTGGGACCGCAAGGACAAAGGCAATTTCTAACCCCGCCGATCCGTTTCACTCATAAACCGGGACTCCGTCGTTATACGACGGAGTCCTTTTTTCCATCCGACACATCCGAATCGGGCTCCGGCGCATTTCCGACCACTATCATGCGGCATACCATTTTTTCATGCCCCCGAATGGCTCGTACCGGAAACGGACAGATGATTTGCAAATATCAACTATTTTGTATTCATTTGTAATGAAGATAAAAATTAAGGTTAAAAACTTGTTTTAGTTGTAGCGGTAGCGACAGAGTTGTGAAACACCGTCGCTACATTTTTATTACCGGAAAATAGGCTATATATCAATTATTTTTCGTAATTTGCAGAAAACCATTTTAATCTTATTGCCCATTCGTCATCAAAGCCATCTAACACGGTAACAAGAAATAAAAGGGAAGAAGGTACGAGGCTCATAACCTCGTGCCTTCGTTTTGTATTTAGCACTTAAATCGAATATTTTTGCAAGTTCAAAGAAAATTCCTACCTTTGTTTTTGACAAGGGTTATTTGACAAGATGATTACGCAAAGTAGCGAATTTCGCACATTCTCCAAATCGTTACTAAAACCCCTGTAAAATCTTCTTAAAAGTCTGTTTGTCAGATTGATATATTTATCAACTGATTTATTAAAATAAGTTTTTACGGGCGACGTCCCGAGTACGGGCGGCTCCGTAAAGGTCAGCCCGCACAGGTTGAGCTGCACGGACGGATAGGTATACGTCGCCGTATTGTTGCCCGCCGGCGCCGTCAGGTCGAACGAGAACCCGCCCGTCATATTGGCCATATCGGTCAGGGCACCGTTCGAGGCGACCGAAGCGGCGTCCGTATTGAAAAGCATTACCGAAGCGATGTTTTTTCCGGCCATTTCTCCCGATCCCGTCAGGTCTGCCTCGATGACGGCAAAAGCGTGCCTGAAAAGCAGGGCACCGAAATCCCCCGTGGCACTGGTCAAGGCACCGGCGACCAGGAAGTCGTAATCCCTCAGGTGCGACGAATCGCCCGTTGCCGCCTGCACCTGCTGCGACGCCAGCGTGAAACCCACGCCGGTCGCATCCGCGGACGTCTGTTCCGAATAGGGATAATAGGCATAGAGCGTGTACTCCGACGCCCCTTCCGCAAGGGTAATGTCTCCGCTGAAAAAACCTCCGGAAGCCGCTTCCTTCCCTTCGAAGGCCAAGGGGACATTCTCCGCAGTAAACGTGTCGCCGCTCTTGACATAGACGCCGATACGGTCGCCCGGCGACCAAAGCACATTATACCCGTCCGGCGCCAGTTCGGTGCGCGTCGACGGGACGCAAGCAGCGATCCGCACGTTGCGCGTCACCGTCCGCGACGGCAGTACATCCTGCAGGCCGTCGTCGGCGCAACCGCACAGCAGCACGCAATAGGCCGCCACAATCCACGTAAACCTATTCATCCCAGTCCTCCCGGTCGAAACCTTCGACCTTTCCCTCTACCGAAGCCGCGAAACCCAGCCCGACACTGACGTCGAGCACCTCGGTTTCGGGTCGCATATACGATTCTCGTCCCATAATAAAAAGCTGATTTGCGCAGGACAACGCATATTCCGTACCAAAAAGAAGCGGGCCCCTTCCGGAGCCCGCTTACGATCGGCACTTACCCTCTTACTTGGAAAGTTCGGCCAGGGCAGCCTTGGCATTCTCGGCAGCAGGGCCGTCGGTCACCTGCTTGAAGGCGGCGATAGCCTGCGGCTTCATCTCCTTGGCATTGTAAGCGGCGCCCAGCAGGTAGTACATCAGGCTCTTGTCGGCCGGATCGGTCTGTACATCGGCAGCAGCCTGTCCCAATTCGATGACCTTGGCATAGTCCTTCTTGTTGGCATAAGCCTGCAGGCGGACATTTTGCGCCAGTGCGCTCTGGGGATTCTTGGCCAGCAGGTCATCGGCCATCTTGATGATCCCGTCGAAATCGTTGGCAGCCTGCATCTTGGCAACCATATTGTTAGTATAGAGCGCCATATCCTCCTTGGCCTTGGCGGCATCTTCGGCATATTTGGGGTGCGTCTTGGCAGCAACGGCCTCGTAGATTTCCATACCCTTCTCGTACTGCGACATGTCGCCGCTGCTCATGGCCATTTCGCAATAGCTCATCGCCAGGTTGAGCGCCATGCCCGTGTTGTCGGGGTCGGCGGCATAGCCCTTGGCGAAGATCTCCGACGCGGTGGCATAGTCCTTATTGTTGAAAGCGTCGCCGCCCTGTATCTGGTAAATCTTGGCAACCCAGCCGTTCGACTTGGCCATCTGGTTCATGTCGCCGTAAAGCTCGGCCAACTCGGCCGACTTCTCGAAGTTCTTCAGCGCCTCGTCGTAATTCTTGGTCTTCAACGCACCGCCGCCCAGCATGAAATAGCATTTGGGCAGCGTCGATTTTGCCGTAGCCACCATCGAAGCGGCGCTCTCGTTGTCCATGCCCTGGTCGATGACCTGTTCGAACTTGGCAGCTGCCTCGGTGAAATTCTTTGCCCCGAATGCGGCGGCCGCCTCATTGTAAATTGCCGTGACATCCTGCGCCGAGAGCGATACGGCCCCGAACAGCGCAATTACCGATACTAATAATTTTTTCATTCTCCTATTCGTTTTTTAAGTTTTTCAGTTCATGTATCCCGGGTTGCGGATACGTTGGATGCAAAAGTATGTTTTTTTTCCTTTTTTTCAAAATCTAAATGCGGCCTAATCGCGTAACCCGGCGAAAAAAGAGGTCATCAATGCCTCGCATTCCCCGCCGAGGATGCCGCGCACGACCGTCGTTTTCGGATGGAAGACCGCCTCGGAATAACGTCTGTAACCCTTCTTGGGATCGTCGGCACCCCACACCACACGCCCTACCTGTGCCCAGCCGATGGCTCCGGCGCACATAATGCACGGCTCGACGGTGACATATAACGTACACCCTTGCAGGTATTTGCCGCCGAGGGTCGACGCCGCGGCCGTGAGGGCCTGCATCTCGGCATGGGCCGTAGGATCGGAGAGCGTTTCGACAAGGTTGTGGCCACGGCCCACCACCGCACCGTCGGCTACAACTACCGCACCGATCGGCACCTCTTGTTCATTTAACGCTTTGCGGGCCTCGTTTAGTGCGAGGCGCATGAATTTTTCGTCGGTTTTCCGCTGTTCTTCCATTTCGGGTATTTTCCGCAAAAATAGACAAACTTTTACAAACGGCCTCGTCGGGCGGCGGATTCTCCCGCGCAGTAGCCGCCGCGGCACGCCCCGCGCCAAATAAAAATCCCGGCCCGCGTTCCGTATTTCGCTTCTTTTATTTAACTTTGCGGGTTGCAAGGACAAAACAAACAAAAAATACAAACCCCTATGTACAGAACCCATACGTGCGGCTGCCTGAGAGCCGAAAACGTAAACCAGACCGTCACCCTCGCCGGATGGGTGCAGAAAGTGAGGAACCTCGGCGCCATGACCTTCATCGACCTGCGCGACCGCTACGGCATTACTCAGGTCGTCATCGAGGAGCACTCGCCCGCCGAAGCCCGCCAAACGGCATGCTGCGTGGGCCGCGAATGGGTCATCCAGGTGGTCGGCAAGGTCATCGAGCGGCAATCGAAAAATCCCAGGATGGCAACCGGCGACATCGAGGTCGCCGCCCAGAAGGTGACCATACTCCACGAAGCCGAAGTTCCCCCGTTCACGATCGAAGAGGTTTCGGACGGCGGCGACGACCTGCGCATGAAATACCGCTACCTCGACCTGCGCCGCCCGCCGTTGCAGCGCAACATGATCCTGCGGCACAAGATGGCGCAGGAAATCCGCCGCTTCCTCGACGCGGAAGGCTTCCTCGAGATCGAAACCCCCTATCTGGTCAACTCGACGCCCGAAGGCGCCCGCGACTTCGTCGTCCCCAGCCGCATGAACCCCAACCAGTTCTATGCCCTGCCCCAGTCGCCGCAGACCCTCAAACAGCTGCTGATGGTCGCCGGCTACGACAAGTATTTCCAGATCGTGCGCTGCTTCCGCGACGAAGACCTGCGCGCCGACCGCCAGCCCGAGTTCACACAGATCGACTGCGAGATGTCGTTCGTCGAGCAGGAAGACGTGCTGGAGATTTTCGAGCGCTGGGCCAAGCACATGTTCAGGGAGGTAATGGGCATCGAACTGGCTGAGCCGCTGCGCCGTATGCCGTGGATCGAGGCGATGGAGAAATACGGTTCGGACAAACCCGACCTGCGCTTCGGCATGGAGTTCGCCGACCTCACCGACCTTGCGAAAGGCCACGGCTTCCAGGTCTTCGACGACGCAGAATACGTCACGGGATTCGCCGCCACGGGCTGCGCCGCCTACACGCGCAAGCAGATCGACGCCCTCACGGAGTTCGTCAAGCGCCAGCAGATCGGCGCCAAGGGGCTGATCTGGATCCGCGTCGAACAGGAGGGCGTAAAATCGTCGGTCGACAAGTTCTACACGCCCGACGAGATCCGGGAGATGGCCGGCCGCTGCGGCGCCAAGGCCGGGGACATGGTCTTCATCCTCTGCGGCAAGAAGTTCAAAACGCTGACACAGCTCTGCGCCCTGCGTCTGGAAGTGGCCCAGCAGTTGGGACTGCGCGACCCGAAGAAGTTCGCGCCGCTCTGGATCGTAGACTTCCCGCTCTTCGAGTGGGATGACGAAACGCAGCGCTATTACGCCATGCACCACCCGTTCACCTCGCCCAAGCCGGAGGACGTACAGTATATCGACAGCGACCCCGGCCGCGTACGTGCCAACGCCTACGACTTCGTGTGCAACGGCACCGAAATCGGCGGCGGTTCGATCCGTATCCACGACTCGAAGCTGCAGGCCAAGATGTTCGAAGTGCTGGGCTTCACGGCCGAACAGGCACAGCTGCGCTTCGGGTTCCTGATGGACGCCTTCAAATACGGCGCACCGCCCCACGGGGGCCTTGCGTTCGGCTTCGACCGCCTGTGCTCGCTCTTCGGCGGCTCGGACTCGATCCGCGATTACATCGCCTTCCCGAAGAACAATGCGGGCCGCGACATGATGCTCGACGCCCCGGGCTGCATCGACCAGGCGCAGCTCGACGAGCTCTGCCTCTCACTGGTAAAGCCGGAAGAGTAACGCCCGGCCGGGTTCCGTGCGATACAGGGTGCCGCCTGACGGCGGCACCTTTTTTTGCCTGCATCCACGGCACCGCATTTGCCTGTTCCGGGAAAAATACCTATTTTTGGATCATAAAACAACACGGATCATGTCAGCTCCCTTAGCCGAAAGACTGCGCCCCCGCACGATAGACGAATATATCGGGCAGGAGCACCTCGTGGGTAAGAACGGCGTGTTCCGCAAGTTCTTCGAAACGGGCAACGTGCCGTCGTTCATACTCTGGGGCCCGCCGGGCGTGGGTAAAACCACGCTGGCGAAGATCGTCGCCACGCAGCTCGACCGTCCGTTCTTCACGCTCTCGGCCGTCACGTCGGGCGTCAAGGACGTGCGCGAAGTGATCGAGTCGGCCCGCAAACAGCGCTTTTTCGACGCCAAGCCGCCCTTCCTGTTCATCGACGAAATCCACCGTTTCAACAAAAGCCAGCAGGATTCGCTGCTGGGAGCCGTCGAGCAGGGCGTCGTGACACTCATAGGCGCCACGACCGAAAACCCTTCGTTCGAGGTGATCTCGCCGCTCCTGAGCCGTTGCCAGGTCTACATCCTCAAATCGCTGGAGGACAAAGACCTGCAAACGCTGCTCGACCGGGCGCTGACGACCGACACGGAACTGAAAGCACGCCAGATCGAAGTGAAGCAGACGGGTGCGTTGTTCAAATTCTCGGGCGGCGACGCCCGCAAGCTGCTCAATATCCTCGACATACTGGCCGGGGCGACGGAGGGCAAACTGACGATCACCGACCAGTACGTCACCGACTGCCTGCAACAGAACATCGCCCTCTACGACAAGAACGGCGAGCAGCACTACGACGTCATCTCGGCCTTCATCAAATCGGTGCGGGGCAGCGACCCCAATGCCGCGATCTACTATCTGGCGCGCATGCTGGCCGGGGGCGAGGAGCCACGCTTCCTCGCACGGCGGCTGGTGATCCTCGCCTCGGAGGACATCGGGCTGGCGAACCCCAACGCACTGCTGCTGGCCAACGCCTGTTTCGACACGGTACACAAGATCGGCATGCCCGAAGCGCGGATCACGCTGGCAGAAACGACGATCTACCTGGCCACCAGCCCCAAGAGCAACTCGGCCTACATGGCCATCAACAAGGCGATGTCGCTGGTCGAGCACGACACCACGAACCGCCCCGTGCCGCTGCACCTGCGCAACGCCCCGACCAAACTGATGGACAAGGCAGGCTACGGCAAAGGGTATAAATATGCACACGACTACGCGGGCAATTTCGCCGAGCAGGAGTTCCTGCCCGAAAGCCTCGCAGGGACGAAATTCTACGAACCCAACACCGGGAATGCCACCGAGGCGAAGATCGCCCAGCGCATGCAGGAGTTGTGGAAGGACAAGTATAAATAGTACATCGAAGATTTCCGGCGGCACGCGCGGCATACGCACGATTCCCGGCCCGGCAATCCGCATCAAGACTATAAAATGAAACGCATCGGCATCATATCCGACACCCACGGGACATTCGACGACACGCTGCGCGAATTCCTCAAGGACGTGGACGAAATCTGGCATGCGGGCGACATCGGCTCGCTCGAACTGGCCGACACGATCGCGTCGTTCAAACCCCTGCGCGCCGTCTCGGGCAACATCGACGGAGGGCTCACACGCCGCGTCTACCCCGGCTTCCTCGCGTTCGAATGCGAGGGCGTGCGGGTGCTGATGACCCATATCGGCGGCTACCCGCGCCATTACGACCCGCGCGCAGCGGCAAAGATACAGGCGCTGCATCCCAAACTCTTCATCGCCGGGCATTCGCATATCCTCAAGGTGGTCTACGATCCGGTTTACGACCTGCTACATGTCAACCCGGGCGCAGCCGGCGAATACGGTTT
>ULKY01008867.1_pt1 | contig 13114 bp, 8 predicted proteins | sample 1951261 | NCBI WGS metagenome assembly ULKY01 (sample SAMEA4835511, study PRJEB28245) | human gut metagenome | biome: gut microbiome; material: fecal sample | place: Denmark | collected 2008 | reverse complement strand
ATCCTGCCGCTACCGCGGGATCCTCGCCATCGAGTTCTTCATCCGCGACGGGGAGTTCTATTTCAACGAAATGGCGCCGCGGCCCCACAATTCGGGGCACTATACCATCGAGGGGTGCACGACCAACCAGTTCCGCGAACTGGTGCGCTTCCTGCTGGGCGAACCGTTGCAGGAGCCGCGGCTCGTGGCGCCGACCGTGATGAAGAACATTTTGGGGCAGGATCTCGAAGCGGCCGAGAGAGTCGCCGCCGAAAACCGCCCGGGTGTCCATGTCCACCTTTACGGCAAGACCGAGAGCCGTCCGAAGCGCAAGATGGGGCATATCACCTTCGTCGGGATGGACGCCGGGGAATACGGTGCCGCGTGGGCCGACAGATTCGTAAAATAAGTGCAAACGAAATAACATGGAAAACTACCGGATTTTTGTTGAGAAACATCCCCGTTTCCGGGTCGAGGCCGACAGCCTGCGCCGGGAGCTGAACACCAATCTGAACCTGGACATCCGCAGCCTGCGGTTGCTCAACGTCTACGACCTGTTCGGGTTCAGCCGAGAGCTGCTCGAAAAGAGCCGTTACAGCGTCTTTGGCGAAGTGGTAACCGACAGCGTGACCGATTCGTGCGACCTGGCGGGACGGAAATACATCGCCGTGGAGGACCGCCCCGGCCAGTTCGACCAACGTGCCGCGTCGGCCGTCGACTGCGTGCGGCTGATCGACCCGTCGGCCCAGGTGCGCATCCGCTCGTCGAAGCTGTTGCTGTTCGACGATGCCGTTTCCGACGAAGATCTGGCGCGCATCCGCCATTACTATATCAACGCGGTCGAGTCGCGCGAGAAGAATCTGGACGTGCTGACCGACATGGAACAGGCCGAGGTGAAGCCCGTCGCCGTGCTGGAAGGCTTCACCAAGATGACCGACGCCGAACTAGAACCCTGCTGCAAGCGGTACGGGCTGGCGATGAATGCCGACGACCTGCGCGAGGTGGTGAAATATTTCCGTGCCGAGGGGCGCGATCCCTATGAGACCGAGCTGCGCATCCTCGACACCTATTGGAGCGACCACTGCCGCCATACGACCTTCACCACCGAGCTGGAGGGCATCACGGTCGAGGAATCGTTCGTAAAGGACGAGATCGAGGATTCGCTGGCCCTCTACCTGCGCATCCGCCGCGAACTGGGGCGCGAGCACAAGAGCATCTGCCTGATGGACATGGCGACCATCGGCGCCCGCTACCTGCGCAAGAAAGGGCTGCTGGACGACCTGGAAGTGAGCGACGAGAACAACGCCTGCTCGGTATACGTAGATGTCGATGTCGACGGGGCGACCGAGAAGTGGCTCCTGCAATTCAAGAACGAAACCCATAACCACCCGACCGAGATCGAGCCGTTCGGCGGCGCTTCGACCTGTCTGGGCGGCGCTATCCGCGACCCGTTGTCGGGGCGCAGCTACGTCTACCAGGCCATGCGCGTAACGGGTGCCGGCAATATCTACCAGAAGGTGGGCGATACGCTCGAAGGCAAGCTCCCGCAGAGCGTCATTTCGAAGAAGGCCGCCGCGGGCTACTCCAGTTACGGCAATCAGATCGGGCTGGCAACGACCCATGTGCGCGAGATTTACCACGACGACTATGTGGCCAAGCGCCTCGAAGTTGGTGCCGTGGTCGGTGCCGTGAAGGCTGAAAACGTCCGCCGCGAAAAACCCGTCCCGGGCGACAAGATCGTCATGCTGGGTGGCCGCACGGGGCGTGACGGTATCGGCGGCGCCACGGGTTCGTCGAAAGAGCACAATACCAAGTCGCTCGAAACCTGCGGCAGCGAGGTGCAGAAGGGCAATGCCCCCGAGGAGCGCAAACTCGAACGCCTGTTCCGCCGCCCCGAGGTGACGCGGCTCATCAAGAAATCGAACGACTTCGGTGCAGGCGGCGTCAGCGTCGCCATCGGCGAGCTGGCCGACGGGCTGGACATCTACCTCGACCGTGTGAAGACCAAGTACAGCGGCCTGAATTCCACGGAACTGGCGATCAGCGAGTCGCAGGAGCGTATGGCCGTGGTCGTCGAGGCGAAGGACGTCGCCGAATTCATGGGCTACTGCCGCGAGGAGAATATCGAGGCGGTCGAGGTGGCCGACGTGACGGATACGGCCCGTATGCGGATGTTCAACAAAGGGCGCAAAGTCGTAGACCTCGCGCGTGAATTCATCGACAGCGCCGGGGCGAAGCACTATGCCGAAGCCATGATCGGCGAGGTGGAGAACCGCGATCCCTTTGCCCGCGAGGTCGAGGGCGCGACGTTTGCCGAACGCTTCGAGGAGAACCTGCGCGACAACAATGTCGTCTCGCAGCGCGGCCTGATCGAGATGTTCGATTCGACGATCGGCCGTTCCACTGTGCTGATGCCGTTCGGCGGCCGCACGCAGGGCAGCGAAACGCAGGTGTCGGTGCAGAAACTCCCGACCGACGGTTACACCGACACGGCCAGCATCATGGCCTTCGGCTACAATCCCTACCTGGCCTCGTGGAGCCCTTACCACGGTGCTGCGTATGCCGTCGTCGAAGCTGCTGCCAAGGTCGTGGCTGCGGGCGCGCGTTATGACAGGATGCGTTACTCATACCAGGAATATTTCGAACGCATGACCCGCGATCCCCGCTCGTGGGGCAAGCCGCTGGGTGCCCTGCTCGGTGCGCTGAAGATGCAGGTCGAACTGGGCCTGCCCTCGATCGGCGGCAAGGACTCGATGTCGGGCACGTTCCAGCATATCAACGTTCCGCCCATGCTGATGGCCTTCGGCATCACGACGGTGAATGCCGGGACGGTCATTTCGACCGATTTCAAGAAGGCCGGCAACCGTATCTACCTGGTGCGCCATACGCCCAGGGAGAACCATATGCCCGACACGGCGCAGCTGAAGGACAACTTCGGCTTTGTCAGCGAAAATATCGAACGCGGCAATATCCTCGCCGCATGGTCGGTGGGCTTCGGAGGTGTCGCCGAAGGTCTTGCCAAGATGGCTTTCGGCAACCGCATCGGCGCCGAGGTGGAGATGGACGAGGCGGAACTCTTCGGATACGCCTATGGTTCGATCCTTGTCGAGAGCGCTGTCGAACTGACCCATCCTGCGGCCGGGCTGCTGGGTATGACCGCAGCCGATGGGGCGTTGACCGTCAACGGCGTGAAAATGCCGCTCGACGCCCTCTACAAGGCCAATACCGAGAAATTCGCGGCCGTTTACCCCGACAAGGGGGAGAACCATGCCGGGGTGATGACTTCGGAGCCCGCACCCCGGACTTTCGCCTATCGGGGCGAAGCCGTCGAACATCCGCTGGTCTATATCCCCGTGTTCCCGGGCACCAACTGCGACTACGACACGGCCAAGGCATTCCGCAAGGCCGGGGCCGAGGTCGAAATGAGCGTGTTGTGTAACCTCGGGGGCGACGACATCCTGCGTTCGATCCGCGAAATGAAGGAACATATCCGCCGCGCCCATATCTTCGTGCTGAGCGGCGGCTTCTCGTCGGGCGACGAACCCGACGGCAGCGCTAAGTTTATCGTCAACGTACTCAACAATAAGGATATACGCGATGAAATCCATGCGTTGCTCGACCGCGGCGGGCTGATCCTCGGCATCTGCAACGGTTTTCAGGCGCTCGTCAAATCCGGCCTGCTGCCTTACGGCCGCCTGGGCATGGTGACCAAGGATTCGCCGACGCTGTTCCGCAACGACATCAACCGCCATATTTCGCAGATCGTCTCGACGCGCGTCTCGACGCTCAACTCCCCGTGGCTTGCGGGCTTTGGTCTGGGCGACATCCACTCGATCGCTGTCAGCCACGGCGAAGGCAAGTTCGTCGTGAGCGAAGAACTTGCCCGGGAGCTGTTCGCCAACGGGCAGGTGGCCTTCCAGTATGTCGATCCCGAAGGGCGTGCGACGGCCGAGGCGCCGTACAACCCCAACGGTTCGTCGTATGCCATCGAGGGCCTGGTGTCGCGTGACGGCCAGATCCTCGGCAAGATGGGGCATACGGAGCGTTACGAGAAAAACCTTTTCAAAAATATTGCAGGCGAGAAGGAGCAGTCGCTGTTCCGCAATGCCGTCGACTATTTCCGCAAAAATTAGTACAACATAAAACTTAAACTCACAAACACCATGAAACAGCTCGAAATGCTCTACGAAGGCAAGGCAAAACAGGTTTTCCGCACCGACGATCCCGACAAGATCATCATCCACTACAAGGATGCGGCAACGGCTTTCAACAACATCAAGAAAGCCACGATCGAAAACAAGGGCGTGCTGAACAACGCCATCTCGACCCTGATTTTCAAGGAGCTTCAGAAGTCGGGTGTCAAGACCCACTATATCGAGACGATCAACGACCGCGATCAGGTGTGCCGCCGGGTGACGATCATCCCGCTGGAGGTGATTGTGCGCAATGTTATCGCCGGTTCGATGGCCCAGCGCCTCGGCATCGAGGAGGGGACGCAGCCGTCGAACGTCATCTACGACATCTGCTACAAGAAGGACGAGCTGGGCGACCCGCTGATCAACGACCACCACGCTGTGGCATTGGGTGCCGTGACCTACGAGGAACTCGAACTGATCTACGCCATGACCTCGCGTATCAACGAGATCCTGCGCAACCTTTTTGCCAAGATGAACATCAAACTCGTGGACTTCAAGATCGAGTTCGGCCGCACGTCGGACGGGGAGATCGTGCTCGCCGACGAAGTGTCGCCCGATACCTGCCGTCTGTGGGACATGACGACCAACGAGAAACTCGACAAAGATCGTTTCCGTCGTGACCTGGGCAAGGTGCGCGAGGCTTACGAGGAGATTTTGGCACGTTTGCAGAAAATCGTCGGGTAATGGTGATGGGGCAGATTAGCGACCGCGAGTTGCATGAGGAGTGCGGGGTGTTCGGCGTCTTCGGAGTCAAGGACGCTGCGTCGCTGACCTATTATGGCCTGCATGCCTTGCAGCACCGCGGACAGGAGGGTGCCGGTATCGTGACCGTCGACCGGGACGCGACGTTCCGCCGCATCAAGGGCGGCGGCCTGGTCACCGAGGTGTTCGACGAGGAAAAGCTCTCGACGCTCAAGGGCGACATGGCCATCGGGCATGTGCGCTATACCACCGCCGGCGGTGGTGGCATCGAGAACGTGCAACCGTTCCTTTTCCGCCACAACACGGGCGATTTCGCGCTGGCGCACAACGGTAATATCGTCAATTCGGCGTTGTTGCGAATTTATCTCGAGAACAAGGGGAGCCTCTTCCAGTCGACCTCGGACAGCGAGATCCTGGCGCACCTGATCAAGAAGGAGACCAAATACCACGACCGTCCGCGCATCTATTCGATCATCGACGCACTGAATATGATCGAGGGGGCTTTTGCATTCCTGATCATGACCGCCAACCGCATCTATGCCTGCCGTGACAAATACGGCCTGCGGCCGCTGTCGATCGGCCGGCTGGGCGACGGTTATGTCGTGTCGAGCGAAACCTGTGCCTTCGACGTGCTGGGTGCGGAGTTCGTCCGCGACGTCGAGCCGGGCGAGATCGTCACGATCGACAGCGAGGGCATCCGGAGCCGCGATTTCTCGCAGTATAAGCGTTGCGAGATGTGCTCGATGGAGTATATCTACTTTGCACGTCCCGACAGCGACATCGAAGGGTGCAACGTCCATGCCTACCGCAAGGAGTCGGGGCGCCTGCTCTCCGGCGAGGCGCCTGCCGAGGCGGACATCGTGGTCGGGGTTCCCGACTCGAGCCTCAGCGCCGCGATGGGCTATGCCGAGGCGAGCGGCCTGCCGTATGAAATGGGGCTTATCAAGAACAAGTACATCGGCCGTACGTTCATCCAGCCTTCGCAGGAGCTACGCGAGAAAGGGGTGCGCATGAAGCTCTCGGCCGTGCGGACGATCGTCAAGGGCAAGCGCGTGGTGCTGGTCGACGATTCGATCGTGCGCGGTACGACCTCGCGCCGCATCGTCACGATGCTCAAGGAGGCGGGGGCCACCGAGGTGCACGTGCGCATTGCCAGTCCCCCGATGACGCACCCCTGCTTCTACGGGGTGGATACCTCGACCCGCGACGAGCTGATCTCGGCGCGCAAGGAGGTGGACGGTGTCCGGGCGGAGATATGCGCCGATTCGCTGGCGTTCCTGTCGCCCGGGGCACTGCTCAGGGCGGGGAACCGCAAGGATTTGTGCATGGCCTGCTTCACGGGGCACTATCCCACGGCGTTGTACCAGTCGGTCGATGAGGTGAACAAAGACGTAAAATGTTAAGGACTGTTAAAGGAAGATTATAATGGCACAGAGTTATGAGAAGGCCGGCGTGAACCTCGAGGCCGGATACGAAGTGGTGCGGCGCATCAAGAAACACGTGGCATCGACCTCGCGCCTGGGCGTGATGGGCAATATCGGTGCATTCGGAGGCATGTTCGACCTCTCGGCGCTGAACGTGAAGGAGCCGGTGCTGGTGAGCGGTACCGACGGCGTGGGCACGAAGCTCAAGCTGGCGTTCGAGATGGACAAGCACGACACGATCGGCGTCGATGCCGTGGCCATGTGCGTCAACGACGTGCTGGCGCAGGGTGCCGAGCCGCTGGTGTTCCTCGACTATGTCGCCGTAGGCCATAACGAACCCCAGAAGATCGAGGCCATCGTGAGCGGTGTTGCCGACGGCTGCCGCCAGGCGGGTTGTGCGCTGGTCGGCGGCGAGACGGCCGAAATGCCGGGCATGTACTCCGAGGGCGAGTACGACATCGCCGGTTTCACGGTCGGCGTGGTCGAGAAATCGAAGCTCATCGACGGATCGAAGGTCAGGGCCGGCGATGTGCTGGTGGGCATCGCCTCGAGCGGCGTGCACTCCAACGGCTTCAGCCTCGTGCGTAAGATTCTTGCGGATAACTGCCTGGATCTGCACAAGGTCTATCCCGAGTTGTCGAACAAACTGCTGGGCGAAGTGCTGCTCACCCCGACGAAGATCTACGTGAAGCAGGTGCTCGAAGTGATCCGCAGCTGCGACGTACACGGCATCAGCCATATCACGGGCGGAGGGTTCGACGAAAATATCCCCCGCATTCTGCACGAAGGACAGGGGCTCGAGATCGAGGAGGGCACTTGGGAGATCCTGCCCGTGTTCCGCTTCCTCGAGAAATACGGCAAGGTGGCCCACCGCGAGATGTTCAACATCTTCAACATGGGCATCGGCATGGTCATCGCCCTCGATGCATCGCAGGCGGGGAAAGCCATCGCCATCCTTGCGGAGCAGGGCGAGAAGGCGGCCGTCATCGGACGCGTCACGGACACCGAGGGTGTCGTAATCCGCTAAGGCCGTGCGACGCCTTGCGGTCTTTGCCAGCGGCAGCGGCACGAACTTCGAGGCCATCGCCACGGCTTGCGAGCGGGGGGAGATCCCGGCCCGGGTGGTGCTGATGGTCTGCGACAAACCCGGCGCCGGGGTTGTGCAGCGGGCTGCGGGGCACGGGGTCGAGGCATTCGTATTCGCCCCGAAAGAGTATGCCTCGAAGGCCGACTACGAGCGCGAGATCGTGCGGCGGCTCGACCAAGCCGGCGTGGAGCTGGTCTGCTTGGCGGGGTACATGCGTATCGTCGGCGACGTGCTGCTGGGGGCTTACGGCGGACGGATCGTCAACATCCACCCTTCGCTGCTGCCGGCATTCCGCGGGGCACATGCCATCGAACAGGCGCTGGAATACGGCGTCAAGGTCTTCGGTGTGACGATCCATTATGTCGATGCGACGCTCGACGGCGGGAAGATCATCTCCCAGCGGGCGTTCGGATACGACGGCGACGACATCGCCGAGCTGGAAGCCCGGATCCATGCGGTGGAATATCCGCTTTATATAGAAACGATAAATAAATTATTAAAGGAATAATAACGATATGCGTGCATTAATCAGTGTCAGCGACAAAACGGGTGTCGTTGATTTCGCCAAGGGCCTGCGTGCCCTGGGTTGGGAGGTGATCGCCACGGGCGGCACGATGAAACTGCTGGCCGACAGCGGGGTGGAAGTAATCAACATCAGCGACGTGACGGGCTTTCCCGAGATCTGCGACGGCCGCGTCAAGACCCTGCACCCCAACGTGCACGGCGGCCTGCTGGCGCGACGCGACGATCCCGAACACCTGAAAGCCCTGAAAGATAACAATATCGAATTTATCGACATGGTCTGTGTGAACCTCTACCCGTTCCGCCAGACCATTGCCAAACCCGATGTGAAGATGGAGGACGCCATCGAGAACATCGACATCGGCGGCCCTTCGATGCTGCGTTCGGCCGCCAAGAACTGGGCCGACGTCACGGTGGTCTGCGACCCTGCGGACTATGACTTGATTTTGAACGAGATCCGCACTGCCGGCAATACCGAAAAGGCTACGCGCCTGAAACTTTCGGCCAAAGCATACACCCATACGGCTGAGTACGATGCGATGATCGCGGCCTATATGCGTGCACAGGCCGGGCTTAACGAGAAGCTGTTCCTTGAATTCGACCTCGTGCAGTCGCTGCGCTACGGGGAGAACCCCCACCAGTCGGCCAAGTTCTACCGTGAGGAGAAAGAGGTGCCTTATTCGCTGGCTTTTGCCCGCCAGCTCAACGGCAAGGAGTTGTCGTACAACAATATCCAGGATGCCAATGCCGCGCTGTGTATCGTCCGCGAGTTCGATGAGCCGTTCTGCGTGGGGCTCAAACACATGAATCCCTGTGGTGCTGCCGTCGGCAAGGATGTCGTGGATGCCTGGACGAAGGCTTACGAGGCCGACAAGGTGTCGATCTTCGGGGGTATCGTCGCCACGAACCGCACCGTAACGCGCGAGGCGGCCGTGTTGATGAAATCGATTTTCCTCGAGATCATCATGGCGCCGAAATTCGACGAAGGGGCGCTCGAAGTGCTCTGTACGAAGAAAAACCTGCGGCTGCTGGAGGTTGATATGCAGCAGGGGGCCGTCGACCCCAAGCAATATGTCAGCGTCAATGGCGGCCTGCTGGTGCAGGAGCTTGACGTGGTGACGAAAACCGTCACGGCCGATATGTGCGTGACGAAGGCAAAACCTGCCGCGGCACAGATGGACGACCTGAATTTCGGCTGGCATATCGTCAAGCACGTCAAGTCGAACGCCATCGTCGCCGTCAGGGACGGCCGTACGTTGGGCGTGGGCGCCGGGCAGATGAACCGCATCGGCTCGGCCGAGATCGCCCTCCGGCAGGCGCATGCCGCCGGCGTCACCGAAGGGCTGGTGCTGGCTTCGGACGGCTTCTTCCCCTTCGACGACTGCGTGACGCTGGCTGCCGAATACGGCGTGACGGCCATCGTGCAGCCGGGCGGTTCGGTACGTGACGAGGACTCGATCCGGAAGGCCGACGAGAAGGGCATCGCCATGGTATTCACGGGCGAGCGCCATTTCAAACATTGATTTTCGATTATCGCGGCACCTTTCGCCTCACCGTGCCCGCTTCGGGCGGGGCACAGCATCCTGTTTCCCGCCCGGAGCGGACTTCGCCAAGGTGAAATCCGCTTCCGTGGCGATCGGAAATCGGACGGTATAAATAAAAACTTTTGCCGCTGCGACAAGCCTCTCCCGAGGGAGGGGCTTGGGGAGAGTGCCGGACTTGTGAGCGGCGGCAGGCCGTGCATACATCGTCCGGCGGCATAACGGCGGTGAAAACTGTTAATTCGTATTCGTATGAAAGTTTTGGTTATTGGCGGCGGTGGCCGTGAACATGCAATTGTGGATGCGCTGTCGCGCTCGCCCCGGGTGGAGAAGATATTTTGCGCCCCCGGCAATGCGGGTATTGCGGCGCAGGCCGAGTGCGTGGCTATCCGCGAGACGGAGGTGGAGCGGCTGCGCGATTTTGCGGCGCAGAACGGCATCGGTCTTACGGTCGTCGGCCCCGAGGTGGCGTTGGCGGCGGGTGTGGTCGATGCGTTCAAGGCCGCCGGGCTGCGGGCTTTCGGCCCTACGAAGGCTGCCGCGCGTATCGAGTCGAGCAAGGAGTTCGCCAAAGACCTGATGGCCAAATACGCCATTCCGACGGCCGGTTACCGGGCCTTCACCGATTATGCCGCGGCGATGGACTATGTCGCTTCGCGTCCGCTGCCTGCCGTGCTGAAATACGACGGGCTGGCCGCGGGCAAGGGCGTGGTGATCGCCGAGACGATGGAGGAGGCCGATGCCGCCCTGAAGGACATGTTGCTCGACGACAAATTCGGCGCGGGCAAGGTCGTCGTCGAGGATTTCCTCACGGGGCCTGAATTTTCGTTCATGTGCTTCGTCTCCGGGCATAAGGTATGGCCGATGGTGCTGGCGCAGGATCACAAGCGGGCATTCGACGGCGACAAGGGGCCCAATACGGGCGGTATGGGCGCATATTCGCCCCTGCCGTTCATCACGGCCGAGGATGAACGCTATGCGCTCGAGAAGGTGTTGCAACCGACCGCCGACGCGATGGTCGCCGAGGGCTGCCCGTTCGAAGGCGTGCTTTACGGCGGCCTGATGAAGACCCCGCAAGGGATCAAGGTCATCGAATTCAACGCCCGTTTCGGCGACCCCGAAACCGAGGTCGTGCTGCCGCGCCTGAAAAGCGACATCGTGGATATCTTCTGCGCTGTGGCCGACGGCGGCGATACGCAGCTCGTATGGCACGATTTCGCCACGCTCGGCATCGTGCTCGCCTCGAAAGGCTATCCCGGAGACTATGAAAAGGGCTGCGAGATCAGGGGGCTCGACCGGGTGGAAGGCGCCCTTTACCACATGGGGACTAAGGCCGACGGCAGCCGCATCCTCACCTCGGGCGGCCGCGTGCTGTTCGTCGTGGGCAAAGGAGCCACGCTCGCCGAGGCGCACGCCAATGCGCTGCGGGATGTCGCACGCATCGAATGCGACAACCTCTTCCATCGCACCGACATCGGACATTGGGCATTTGAAAAATAGTTATATATTAAGGTATGGTTATCAGCGGAAAAGAACTCTCAGCAAAACTCAAGGCCGAAATGGCCGCCGAAGTGGCTGCCTTCGGCGCGAAATACGGACGCGTGCCGCATCTGGTCGTAATCCTCGTGGGCGAAGACCCGGGCAGCGTCTCCTATGTGACGGGCAAGGCCAAGGCCTCGGCCGAGGTCGGCATCCGCAATACGACGATCCGTAAGCCGGAGTCGGTCTCCGAGGCCGAGTTGCTCGGCATCATCGCCGACCTGAATGCCGACGAAGGCGTCGACGGAATCCTGGTGCAGCTGCCCCTGCCCAAGCATATCGACGAGGACAAGGTGATCGCCGCGATCGACAAGGAGAAGGATGTCGACGGCTTCCATCCCCTCAATGTGGCGGCTTTGTGGCAGAAACAGCCCTGTACGCTGCCCTGTACGCCGAAAGGTATCCTCAAAATGCTGCGGGCTGCGGGCGTGGAGATCGCCGGCAAGGAGGCCGTGGTGATCGGCCGCAGCAATATCGTCGGGCTTCCCGTCTCGAAATTGTTGTTGGATGCCAATGCCACCGTGACCATGGCGCACAGCCGTACGCGTAACCTGGGCGAGGTGACGCGCCGCGCCGACATCCTGGTCGTGGCGATCGGCCGCCCGAAGTTCGTAACGGCGGATATGGTGCGTGACGGTGCCGTGGTGATCGACGTGGGGGTCAACCGCGATCCCGAAACCGGCAAGCTGTGCGGTGACGTCGATTTCGCTGCTATCGAGCCCAAGGCGTCGATCATCACCCCTGTTCCCGGCGGCGTGGGGCCGATGACGATCTGCTGCCTGATGGAGAATACGATCGAGTGCTTCCTGCGGCGTATCGCACGGAAATAGCCCCGAATCGCCTGACCCGGGCGTTGTTCGCCTCCGGGCTCTCCCCCGCAAAACCCGAAGTGAAAACTTCGGGTTTTTTAGTGCCTTGCCTTTTTCCGGCCTTTGCCGTTGGGGGGGGCGGTTTTTCTGCGGCCTGCTTCGAGCAATGCATGTCCGGTATTTTGCCGGGTTCAGGCGCCTTTCCCGTCGATTTTTAGGAAGCTGTAATCATATCCGCCCACGAGCTATATTAAGTAGCTCGATATGGTATACAAAAATGCTTTTTATGTATGCTTCTGCGGTTCATATGGTACAATGTGATGGTTTTTATTTAACTTTGAATGTCATTAAAGAGCGAAATTGTGTGTTGCGAAGTAAACAATTATGTGTTGTGTAAATGATTTCGTTCTGTAAGAGAGGATAATTGGGGCTGTCGGTTGAATTCGTTTGAGCGGGTTGCAGGCCGTCCAAAAAATGTATAACAATTTAATAAACTATCTAAATGAAACTTTTTTACTATGCCGCTGCCGCTGCAGCCATGGCTTCGGCCGTTTTCTGTTCTTGCGATAAACAGGACGAAGTTACCCCCCCCCAGCCTGAAATCGCGCCTGTACATTTCGTAGGTGTGACGACACTCGATGTCGTTACGCGTGCCGAGGCGAAACCGTACGCAGCCGATTTCAATGTTTTTATTCCCGGCGTTACCGCTGCAACGAAACTGGTGAAATATAGTGCCGATGCATGGACTGTCGAGGGCGATCCTATTTTGGTGGATCGTACGGGCGGTACGCTGGTGGCATGGGCGCCTGCGGCTTTGGCCGTGACTACCTCCGCGAGTGGTGCTGAATATACGCTGACGGCGCAAAAGGATGCGGCCGCACAGGATTTGATCTACCAGCACCAGTCTGTCAATGCTGCCAATGCGGGAGCTGTCGCCATTGAGATGGGGCACGCCTATTCCAAACTCTCATTTCTGGCAACGGCCGGCAATGGATACACAGGTGCTGCCAATCTCACCCAGGTACAGATTACCGGTGGAATCTATGCGACCGGCACGCTTAACATGGTAGACGGCAAGGTGGATCCGGTCGGAACGGCGACGGGGACGCTTACCCTGGCCGCCGGCGAAAAGGCGCTTGTAGTACCTATGGCCGGTCAGCCTACCATTGCCGTGACCTGCACGATCGACGGCAAAGAATTCACAGCAAACATTAAGGCCGATACCATGCCGTCGCTGCTGGCTGGCGTGGAGTACGAAATTACGTTGACGGTTGTCGGTCAGGAGGCCGTGATATCTTCGGTGAAAGAAGTCCCC
>ULKY01002959.1_pt1 | contig 13368 bp, 9 predicted proteins | sample 1951261 | NCBI WGS metagenome assembly ULKY01 (sample SAMEA4835511, study PRJEB28245) | human gut metagenome | biome: gut microbiome; material: fecal sample | place: Denmark | collected 2008 | reverse complement strand
TGTTCCTCAGCTCGTTAGGGAATCTCTACTTTGACGCCGGGTATTATGACGAATCCATAGAAATATACGAAGCTATGTATCAATGTTCTATCACAGATCTGGATAAATCAATAGCCCTCAACAGTATCAGTACATATTATTGCTTAATAGATGAAAAAGACTCCACACTCATGTTCCAGCGTAAAGCACTACATTATGCTATCGCTTCGGGAGATTCTCTACAGATTGCAATATCTAAGCACAATTTAAGTCTGGAATTTGATAGTTTTGATGAGCTTGATTCCGCCTTATATTATGCACAAAGTGCCCTTAAAAGACTGCCTCAAAAGGAGAACCATGGAAATTATTATAGTAATCTAGGATATTTAATTTTGAAAACAGGAGGAAATAAAGACTCAGCGCGCTATTATATGAATAAAAGCTTAGAAGAGCTATCGATTGAAGGTAAGTCTACTTCTTTAAAGAATTTATATGATCTTGAAAAAGAAAACGGAGATTATAAAACAGCAAATATTTATTTAGAAAAACATGCCGCCATCATAGATTCTCTATATTACATGGAACAGTCAACCGAAATACAACAACTGATTTATGAATACAATACTAAAATGAGGGTAAGAGAGGAACAATTAAAAGGAAAACGCATCATATATTGTACCATTGCAGGCTTTGTTTCGATTTGCTTTCTAATCATACTTGGCTATCAAAACTATATAAACCGAAAGAAACGTGTCCAACTTCAATACAAACAATCATTAGAACAAACACAAAATAAATTATCTTCTCTACAAGGTACAATTGAAAATAATCAATTAATAATTGACTTATTACACCAAGAGCAGAGTAACTTAAAGAAAGAACAAGAAAATATTAAAAGGCAAATAGAAGAAAGAGAACAAAGCATAGCTAACTTAAAGAAAGAAAAGCAACGACTACTTAACTGGTTATTGGAGCAAAGCAATATTTATAAGAGAGTGATTACTCTTTCGAAACAAACTGTTTCGAATAAAAAAGCAATGAAAGTGTTGACCACAGCTGAGCAAGATCAATTAAAAAAGACCATATTTGACATATACCATGATTACATATCTTTCCTTCAAAAAAAATATTCCAAATTGACAGAAAGTGATTTATTATACCTCTGTTTGCAGGAAACCTCTCTTGATTCACAATCCATCGCTATTTGCTTTGGTTATAGCGACACGCATCCTCTCAGTCAGAAAAAATATAGAATAAAAGAGAGAATGATTGAAGAAGAAAGCAAGATGTGATTACCTTTTTCGCTATCCTGCTATTTACCAACACATTACATTTCTATAGTGTGATCACAAAAATGCATTCGTCATAATTGTTTGCCCTAACTTTGCAACCGTAAACAATTAATTAAATATAGAAATGAAAACAAAAGTATTATTTATTCTATTATCGGTATTATTCATTATACCAGTGAATGCAATGCCATACAAAAGACATCGACACAAAGTGAAGGCCCAAGTTATTAGCCTTCAAGAAAAAGCTACCACTCGCAGCCCCTTATTTTTTGACCTGACCGCCGATGAAATAGACAGTAACTTAATTATTACTTTCCAATCGTTTTTAGATGAAGCAGACATTACTGTGATTGATAAAAATGGAGTAACTGTTGCTTTCGAATCAAAAGCCTCCATTCATGAAGGAAAGACAGTAAATATTCCTGCTCCAGAAGCTGATTTCTACACAATAAAAATAACCTCACCCACCATAGACGTAACGGGAGAAATCACACTTGAAGAAATATAAATTATCAATGCTATTTAATTAATAGGCATCTACTAAAGAACAGAATATTATTTATATACATTAACCGATTAAATAACTAAAAATGAAAATTAAAAGTATTATTTCTATTGCATTACTACTATTATGCATTTCGTGTTCTAACGATGAAACATTAGAGAACACAAAGAATTCCAAAGATCTGGAAGTGGTGAACTTAAACGACTTTGTCGACAATGGCAACACAACAAGATCTGGTAACGTAGCGAACCAAGCAGTTTTGAAATTTAAAGATTACAATGTCTACCAAGAGACTTTGAACAAACTGCAAGGAATGAGTCTGGAAAAGAAGGAAGCTTTCTTCAACGACTTAGGATTTAAAGGCGCATACTCTTCTTTAAAAGAAGCAGATGACGAACTCGACAAAATCTTCGATATCGAAGATGACAATGCTTTTCTTGAGGCATACAAAGAATTCAAAGATAAATACGAGGATACATACCTCTTTAATACAGAAAATACGTATGATTTATCTCCGTATCTTCCCTTTACAGATGCTGAACTCGAACTTCTGGGTAGTAATCAAGGCTATCTGATTATAGGTAATGAAGTTATTGCACCGAATAACAATACGCCAAACTACAAATATACTGCAACAAATGTGAACACACGTGCAGGAGAGTTTCCATACGATCCTCAATGGCAAGCACTTGCAGGAGATGTACTTGGAGTGACAATCAAAAAAGGAAAATACAGAAGTGACATCACTCTTGGTATAGACAAATCTGGTAATATTTTCATGGTAAGAACGGCTTCACAAAAGAAAAAGAAATTATGGAGCAGAAGGCATCCTACAAACTATGAGGCAGACTTATGGGTAGAAGGAGGTCATGTTCACATTTCAATTGGAAATGATGGTAATAGCGATGCAAGAAAATGGCCAGTTGCAATAAATGCAAGACAATACAGTAAGAGCAATGTGAAATGCGCATTTAGGAATTTCACAACCGGATGTTGTGAAGGACAGGTTGGTAATGTAGATTTTACTGTATATATACCATAAATAAAACTCACTTCAGGAAATAAATGAGAATATAATCATAGATTTCCGAAAACATACTCAATACTATGGTTTTTACGGAGCAAAATTCGTAAAAACCATGATATTTTTAATTTATTAGTAAACCTGGCGAACAAAGAGAGTTAAAAATGAAAGCTTAACTAACGAAAGTAAAGAAAAAAGTCTAATTAAATATATTTCTAGACTATTTTATTACTCTACCTTTGCCGCCATAAACCAATAAAACAAGTTCAAGATGAAAACAAAAACTTTATTCATGATGAGAAAACTATTCGCTACAATTTGCCTACTGTGTATGATATCTTCATTATCGTACGCACAAAATTTTAGATACGGCTTCACCGGCGGTGTCAACTTAAGTAAACCTATGGGAGACATAGAACCCCAATGCCAAGCAGGACTTCTCTTGGGAGCCAAAGGAGAACTGGGAATACCATCCGTAACAAAAGGATTTTATACAGAATTTGGTTTACAATTATCTGCAAAAGGTTATAAAATGCAATACGCAACGCCAGTAAACGGTGACGAAAGACATTACACAGAGAATCTCAACTATTTAGTTGTTCCTGTCCATATAGGATACAAAATAGAATGCAGTAAATCGGTTTCACTTTTCGCCAATGTAGGTCCATATGCCGGAGTAGCACTGTGGGGCAAGCATAAATCTTATAGAAACGAAAAGAAGTTTCACACGGAAAGTGACATTTTTAGCGGTGAATATGGGTATAAAAGATTCGATTGGGGATGCGGATTCAATGTTGGTGTAGAGTATGCAAAACATTTTCAACTCTCATTCGGAGCTGATTGGAGTTTAATGAACGTATCTAAAACTAACAACTATACATACAAAAACAGAAGTTTCACTTTCTCTTTGGGATATATTTTATAAAACTTGAAGAGGAAAAGGACTTCCTTTCAAAAATCCTCCTCCTCTTTAGCATCATTAAACCCCTTGATATCATAGCATAAAAATAAAATCTATAATAATAAGACAAATATAAATATTTACTTAATAATGAAAAAACTATTCACTATAATTTGCCTGCTGTGTATGGTATCCACATTCTCGTACGCACAAAATTTCAGATATGGCTTCACCGGCGGTGTCAACTTAAGTAAACCTATGGGAGATATAGAACCCCAATGCCAAGCAGGGCTTCTCTTAGGAGCCAAAGGAGAACTGGGAATACCGTCTGTAATAAAAGGTTTTTACACCGATTTTGGTTTACAGTTATCTGCAAAAGGTTACAAGTATGAATACGGAAATATGGTAAATACAGATGAAAGACATTATACAAGGAATCTCAACTATTTAGTTGTTCCTGTCCATATAGGATATAAAATAAAATGCAGTAAATCGGTTTCACTTTTTGCCAATGTAGGTCCATATGCCGGAGTAGCACTGTGGGGCAAGGAGAAATCTTATAGAAACGGAAAAAAGTTTCACACTGAAAGTGACATTTTTAGTGGTAAATATGGGTACAAAAGATTCGATTGGGGATGCGGATTCAATGTCGGTGTAGAATATGCAAAGCATTTTCAACTCTCATTTGGAGCTGATTGGAGTTTAATGAACGTATCTAAAGCTAACGACTATACATACAAAAACAGAAGCTTCACTTTCTCTTTGGGATATTTATACTAAAACAAACCGAACAAAGAGCAACTGAAAAACACCATCTTCAGATTATACAATAGTTACATTTCCAAAAATATCATGTTTTTTACGGATTTCATTCCGCAAAAAACATGATATTTTTGGATTTGCGTTTATTATCTGTTATCTTTGCTTTCAGAAAAAAGCAATAAGAGTATGATAACAAGAGTATTAGAAGAAAGCATACGAAATAAATTGGGACAAGATAAAGCCATTGTCATCATGGGGGCACGCCAAGTAGGTAAGACTACCCTATTGAAACATCTGTTCAAAGAAAAAGAAGGTATATTGTGGCTCAATGGAGACGAACAGGATACTCGTGCACTTTTTGAAAACATCTCAGCAACGCGTTTGAAGTATATCTTCGGCAATAATAAAACTGTTATCATAGATGAAGCACAACGAATTGAAGACATTGGGATAAGACTTAAACTCATCACAGACCAACTGCCGGACATTCAGCTGATAGCAACCGGAAGCTCTTCCTTCGATCTTGCCAACAAAATCAATGAACCACTGACCGGAAGGAAATGGGAATATAAAATGTATCCCCTCTCCTTTGAAGAGATGGTTAATCATCATGGACTTATGGATGAGAAAAGACTACTTCCCCACCGACTGGTATATGGCTATTATCCGGACGTAGTGAACCATCCCGGCTCAGAGGTTGAAATTCTGAAACAACTTTCCGACAGTTATTTATATAAGGATATCCTTGATTGGGAACATATAAAGAAAGCCGACAAAATAGTAAAACTTTTACAAGCTCTTGCTTTCCAAGTAGGTTCCGAAGTTTCATATAATGAATTAGGGCAACTGTGTGATTTAGATCCAAAGACAGTGGAACGTTATGTCATTTTATTGGAGCAATCATATATCATCTTCCGCTTAGGATCTTTCAGCCGTAATTTACGAAATGAGCTAAAGAGTAGCCGGAAAATATATTTCTATGACAACGGCATCCGCAATGCGGTTATCGCCAACTTTGCATTAGCCGAAACCCGCCCTGATATTGGAGCATTATTCGAAAACTTTATAGTATCGGAACGAATGAAGTTTTTGCATTACCACTGCCTATGGTATAATACATGGTTCTGGCGCACCACTGCCATGCAAGAAATTGACTTCATTGAAGAAGGCAACGGGCAACTGGCAGCTTATGAGTTTAAATGGAATCCAAAGAGAATTGCCAAAGTTCCAAAAACATTCACTAACAGTTACCCGAACGCTACATTCAAGGTTATCACGCGAGATAATATAGAGGAATTTCTATTATAATATCACCGACCGCCGGTTATTACAGAAGTAACTACCGGAAAAATCTTTGGCATGCGCACCCTCCTTCAACCGCCCGTAAATAAACTTCCGGTTCTCTTTCGAGAGTTGGGCAGCAATAGATTTCCATACCATACGGATGCGTGGAAGCTCGGGAAAGTCGTCCTTATTTTTGTTATAACTATCCGAAAGCTTCACATAGAAAGGGGGGGAAGGACTTTCCAATATGAAGCCCTTCTCCCCCTTTTTATTCTTATCGGAGAACTTACTTTATCCTCTCTTTTTCTTCCGTTTTTTGGCAGACTCCACCGCCTCGGCAACCACCGGTTTATTTTCAAATCGTTTGGTGTAGCCGGTGTAATCCGGAATAGTGCGTTCATACGTCGGATCAACGAATAGCGGGCTTGAAATAATATGGTCTGCCGTACTACGGTTACAGCAAAAAACGATATTCTCAACACCGGCAAGACGAGTCAGCGCTTTCACATCCGTATCGTGCGGCTGCAACGTCATAGGATCAGTGAAGAAGAAAAGATAATCAATCTCGCCATCCACAATGCGAGACCCCATTTGCTGGTCACCACCCAAAGGACCGGATTTCAAAATGGTAAAATCCCACTCAACATCAGGATGCTTTTCCTTAAGAGCCTCAAGAATAAGAGTTCCCGTAGTACCTGTACAGTAAAACTTGTGCCCCATGAGCAATTCTGAGTTCCAGAGAACCCACTCTATGAGGTCTTTCTTCATGGCGTCGTGCGCCACCAGTCCAATCTTTCTAACTAATTTTGTCATAAGGCAATACGTTTAAATAATAAACAATCGGTAAAAAGAAAAAGCTATAATTGCGAGAAAAATTTCTTTCCACGTAAATAATACTGTGCCAAGATACAGCTTTTTGTCCATTCCGGTATCACGGAAAGGGAAGTTTTTTTCAGGTTCTCTTCACGTGCAGGAGTAAAAGAAGAACGTAACAAACGATATTCACGCCGTGCGCGAAGAACTGCCAATGCATTGGGGAACTGTAGTTTAAGTATAAAACTCAATGCAGCTATATAGTCAAGAACTGCACGGGTACGCATCACGGAAGCAAAATCCTTGGATGGCAGGTTCTTGTAAAGCATGACAAGATTATTACGAAAATTGAGGAAAGTCTTTCGGGGATTCTCTTTCTTCAGCGTAGCACCGCCTACATGGTAAACCACACTTTGCGGCACACAGGCAATCTGCCGGCCACGTGCACGAAGCCGCCAGCAAAGATCAATCTCTTCCATGTGGGCAAAGAAACGTCCATCCAATCCACCGGCTTCACGATAATCTTTCAGGCGGATAAACAAAGCTGCACCTGTAGCCCAAAAGACGGGAATGATAGTGTCATATTGTCCCCTATCCTCTTCTACCACACCCATAATCCGACCACGACAGAACGGATAACCGTAACGATCAAGAAAACCACCCGCCGCACCGGCATACTCGAACATCTCCTTCTGCCTCCAACTGCGTATCTTCGGCTGGCAAGCCGCCGCTTCAGGATGAGCATCCATATAGTCAACCAGTGGCTGAAGCCAATGTTCCGTCACCTCCACATCTGAATTGAGAAGTACTACATACTCGGCATCGACCTCTTGCAATGCCATATTATAACCATCAGCGAAACCTTGATTTTCTTCCAACAGAATCAATCGGACGGTAAGGAATTCACGACAAAGCATATCAACAGATGCATCCGTAGAACCATTATCGGCAACATACACTACCGCACCGTCCGCTTCAGAAAAGCGTACTACGGAAGGAAGAAACGAGCGGAGCATATCGCACCCGTTCCAGTTTAATATGACAACTGCTATCTTATTCATGCTGTTTCTTCAAATCTTCCCGTGTGAGTTTCCACCGTTTATGCGACCAGAACCAATAAGCAGGAGCACGGCGAATGGTCTGCTCCAAGCGACGCACAAATAGTTCGGTTATTTCTCCCTCGGCAGTTTGCTTCGGGGTTTCAGTCAACAGATCAAAGTATGCTTTGCAATATCCTCTACCCCGTTTTTCCAATTCACAATAAAAAACAGGATAATTCATCATTCTGGCAATACGTTCACCACCATCCATAAATACGGTATCCTGATTCAGGAAAGTTGTCCAGTGATGGGCTTCATTGCGATTGGGAGACTGATCGGTAATCAGTCCGATCACTACATGCTTCCCTTCACGGCGCAACCGGATCACTTCGCGGGCAGTGGAATGTTTCGGTACATTATAGCCACCATGACGGGCACGGATGATCTTAAACATTTCATCCATATACTTGTTTCGCAAAGGTTTATACACTTGCAACGGTACGTCTTCCGGCTTCATGAAGGCTCCCATCGCCGTCAACCACTCAAAATTGGCATAATGGGGAATGAGTACAACGATACCTCCATGTTTTTCGAGCATGGCAAGATATTCTTCAGTATTACCATACTCCATACGACGGGAAAGGTCTTCGAACGACATACGCATCATCTTTATTTCTTCCAGCATATAGTCGCAGATATAGCGATAAAACTCACGCTCAATCTCGCGCAGTTCAGCCTCGGATTTTTCAGGAAAAGAATTCTTCAGATTCTTACGAACTACCTTACGACGATAATGCACCACATGACGCATCAAAAAACAAACCCCATCGGACAATATATAAAGTGCCCGGAAAGGAAGCAGAGCCAGAAGCCACATGCCAGCGTAAGTCAGCCAGTAGACAAGTTTCGATTTCATACTTTTCTTATACCTTATTATAATAGCACCATTCCCTGCAACGCCGTTCCGTCTTCATTAAAATCGCCCAAACGAACAGGCACCACCTGATTATCCAATGTATCATTGTGGGGAACCTCCATGCGGATATAGTTAGCAGTGAAGCCATGCATAGGAGTTCCCGGCTTGGAACGCTCCAACAACACAGGCAGGGTTTGTCCGATATGACGGGCATAGAATGCACGCGTCTTTTCGTCCGAAAGTTCCAACAGGCGCTGACTCCGACGGTGTTTTTCCTCGGGAGTTACCACATGGTCTATCTTTAATGCCTGTGTACCCGGACGTTCGGAGTAGCTAAACACATGAAGCTGGGTCACATCCAGGCTTTTGATAAATTCGTAGGCCTGCTCAAAGTATTCATCCGTTTCACCACGTGTGCCCACAATCACATCCACGCCGATAAAAGCATCGGGCATCACTTCTTTCACTTTCCGCACTTTGGAAGCGAAAAGTTCCGTATCATATCGCCGGCGCATCAGCTTCAGCACTTCGTCACTACCGGACTGCAACGGAATATGGAAATGAGGCATGAAACTGCGGGAATGAGAAACGAATTCTATGATCTCGTCAGTCAGCAAATTGGGCTCTATGGAGGAAATTCGGTAGCGCTCAATGCCTTCCACTTCATCCAGCGCCTTCACCAGATCGAAGAAAGTTTCTCCGGTAGTTTTACCGAAATCCCCGATATTGACACCCGTCAGCACAATTTCTTTTCCTCCCTCGGCCGCAGCCTGGCGGGCTTGTTCCACCATGGATGCAATTGTTCCATTGCGACTCCGCCCGCGGGCGAAAGGAATGGTACAGTAGGAACAGAAATAATCGCAACCATCCTGTACTTTCAGAAAATAACGGGTACGATCGCCACGTGAGCACGACGGTGCAAACGAATGGATATCTTTCAGCGCCGAAGCATAAGCTTCTCCCGACTCATTCTTTTGCAGGTTGCCGAGATATTGAAGCAAATCTTTTTTCTGTTCGGCACCAAGCACCACATCCACACCCTCAATCTTTGCAACGGTTTCGGGTTTCAACTGGGCATAACATCCGGTCACAACCACGAAAGCCCCCGGATGTTGCTTCACCAGACGATGGATAGCCTGGCGGCATTTCTTATCCGCCACTTCCGTCACCGAACAAGTGTTCACCACACAGATGTCTGCTTTCTCCCCTTTACGTGCCGTACGCACACCTGCATCCCGCAAAATCTTACCGATAGTAGAGGTTTCCGAGAAGTTCAACTTACAACCTAATGTATAGTAAACCGCTGTCTTATCTTGAAATATATTGGTATCAATCATATCTATTCTAAACACATTTCTGCTACAAAGTTACATATAATTATTAGATTTTTTCTACTTTTGCACAAATCATCAATTTTCGTGCAATGATACAAGAGAACTTTATCAAACTCTACGAGCAGAGTTTCCGTGAAAACTGGGACCTTCCTTGCTATACCGATTACGGTGAAGACGAGAGTTATTCCTATGGACAAGTGGCGCAAGAGATAGCTAAATTGCACTTGCTATTCAAACATTGCAGCTTGCGCCGGGGCGACAAAATTGCTATTATCGGTAAGAACAATGCCCGTTGGTGCATCGCTTATATGGCCACCATCACTTACGGAGCTATCGTTGTTCCCATTCTTCAAGATTTTAATCCGAATGATGTACATCATATCGTCAACCACTCCGAGTCTGTTTTCCTCTTTACGAGCGATTCCATCTGGGAACATCTGGAAGAAGAACGCCTGGCCGGATTGCGTGCCGTATTCTCCCTTTCCGATTTCCGTTGCCTGCATCAGCGCGACGGTGAAACAATCAATCGTTTCCTCAAACACCTGGATGAAGAAATGCACATAACTTATCCGAAAGGTTTCCACCGGGAAGACGTGCAGTATACCACTCTTTCCAATGATAAGGTAATGCTGCTGAACTATACCTCGGGCACCACCGGTTTCAGTAAGGGCGTGATGCTGACAGGAAACAATCTCGCAGGAAATGTCACTTTCGGTATCCGCACCGAGTTGTTGAAAAAGGGAGATAAAGTACTCTCCTTCTTACCCTTGGCTCATGCCTACGGTTGCGCTTTCGACTTTCTTACAGCTACTGCCGTGGGTACTCACGTCACACTTTTGGGCAAAGTCCCCTCTCCAAAGATTCTGATGAAGGCCTTCGAAGAGGTAAAACCCAGCTTGATTATTACCGTGCCACTCGTTATCGAGAAAATCTATAAGAATGTCATTCAACCTATCATAAATAAAAAGACTATGAAATGGGCACTCAGCATTCCTTTGCTCGACGGACAAATCTATGGGCAAATCCGGAAGAAACTGATAGATGCTTTGGGCGGCCGTTTCAAAGAAGTCATTATCGGCGGTGCCGCCATGAACCCGGAAGTGGAAGAATTCTTCCATCGCATCAAGTTCCCGTTCACCATCGGTTATGGCATGACGGAGTGTGCGCCGTTAATCAGTTACGCTCCCTGGAACGAATTCATCCCGACTTCTTCCGGGCGAGTGCTCGACATCATGGAAGCCCGTATCTACAAAGAAAATCCGGAGGCAGAAATCGGCGAAATCCAGGTACGCGGCGAAAATGTAATGACAGGTTATTATAAGAATCCGGAAGCCACTAAAGAAGTCTTCACCGAAGACGGCTGGCTACGTACCGGTGACTTGGGTAAACTGGATGAAAAAGGAAACCTTTATATTCGTGGCCGCAGTAAGACCATGATCCTGAGTTCCAGCGGACAAAACATCTTCCCCGAAGAAATCGAAGCACGTCTCAACAACCTGCCTTTCGTACTGGAAAGTCTCGTTATCGAACGCAATAAAAAACTGGTAGCCTTAGTCTATGCAGATTACGAAGCTTTGGATTCCCTTGGACTGAACCAAGAGGAAAACCTCAAAACCATCATGAACGAGAACTTGAAGAACCTGAATAGCAGTGTGGCCAGTTACGAGAAAGTCAGCCAGATTCAGCTCTATCCTACCGAGTTTGAGAAAACTCCTAAAAGGAGCATCAAACGCTACTTATATAACAGTATTGCAGAAGATTAGTATGTTATTAAACATACAAAAAGTAATCAAAAGGGGCTAACCTCCAAAAAAAAACATAAAAAAAGTTGGGATTTGGAGAACAACATATTGAAAAAGTACATACCTTTGCAGCGTTTTAATAAAGCAATTGATTGTATTACGTTTTTAAAAAGCAAAGAAAATGAAAAAATTAGTTTTGATGGCCGTAGCTATCGTAGCAGTATCTTTCGCATCTTGTGGTAACAAACAAGCTGACGCTGAAAAAGCAGCAGCAGATTCTATCCGTATTGCTGATTCAATCGCAGCAGTAGAAGAAGCAGCCGCAGCAGCAGCTGAGGCAGCCGCAGCAGCTGATACTGTAGCAGTAGATAGCGCAGCAGTTGTAGCTGAATAATTCAGAACAACACACTGAGAGAATTGAAAGTCTGACGTGCGAAAGCACGAACAGACTTTTTTTATACCCATTTGTACCATCCCAAAGATACCTCAGTGATTCATCACTTTTCCTATTTGATTAGTTCTGAAAATCCTTATCTTTGCTAATCTACATATTATGCTAATATTATGAATACAAAACTGATAGAAAAAATTAAGCGATCAGCTATCAAGGGAAGATTAGGTGATTTCATCTGCAATTTCATTGCAGTCGTACTGGGTATTGCAATCACATTCGTGGGAAGTGATATGATTCAGGAGCACAACAAGAAAAAAGAGGTGGCACAGGCCCTACAGTTGGTCAAAAGCGAATTACTTATTAACCGGGAAACAATAGAAGAGATGATGAAAATCGAAAAAATCAACAAAGAAGGTGCATCCTACCTGCTTCAATACAAAGACAAAATGAATGAAGCATCCTCCGACTCTCTGAATTACTACGGCTATTTCCCATTCCAATCACAAGATTTTCTTCCGGTCACCGATGCTATGGAAATGCTCAGAGCTTCTTCTGTCATGCAAAATATTAAAAACAAAGAGCTTGCTGTCGAAATCATCCAGGCCTATGCCGTAATAAAAAGTGCACACCTTTTTTATGAAGGATTCTCCAAAGCAAAAGAGACAGCGGTAGAGAAATGCGTCAGTCAGCAAGAATTTAGAAAAATTTCTAATGAGAATAAGTCACTAAGAGAAATCTTGGAATTCACCATCCTCCTCCCAGAAGGGTTTGCTGCCATGCGGCAAATCTCTTTTGTACATGATGACCCGCATCTCACATACAGCCACTACATGAAACTAATTGATAAAACAATTACTTTTATTGATAAAGAATACAATTAGAACTAACCAGTAATAAAAAAGCCCGGCCTCCTTTCGGAAACCGGGCTTCTTTTATATATGAAGTTTAATTATGCTTCTTCAGCAACAACTTCGAAAGGAATCTCTACAGAAACTTCCTTGTGCAGCTTAACGATAGCTTTGTACTGGCCAACTTCTTTCACAGCGTCTTTTACAACGATGATCTTACGGTCAATTTCATGACCTAACTTAGCCAATTCTTCTGCAATCTGGATGTTACCAACAGAACCGAAGATAGTACCGGTTGAGCTAACTTTAGTAGCGATCTTCAAAGATACGCCTTCCAATTTAGCTGCCAATGCTTCAGCATCCTTCTTGATTTTTTCCAATTTGTGAGCACGTTGCTTCAAATCTTCAGCCAACATTTTCTTTGCAGCAGGAGAAGCAATCACAGCTTTACCTGTCGGGATGAGGTAGTTACGACCATAACCGGACTTAACAGTTACGATGTCGTTCTTATAACCCAAGTTTACAATGTCTTCT
>ULKY01027049.1_pt1 | contig 13571 bp, 7 predicted proteins | sample 1951261 | NCBI WGS metagenome assembly ULKY01 (sample SAMEA4835511, study PRJEB28245) | human gut metagenome | biome: gut microbiome; material: fecal sample | place: Denmark | collected 2008 | reverse complement strand
CCGTCGGCATCGTTCCAGTCTCCGCACTGATCGCAGGCACCGTAGAAACCGATGAGGCTGGCTACATCAAAGCCGGCGAAGACGGTGTGACGAGCGTGCCGGGCGTGTTCGCCGCAGGCGATGTCCGCACGAAGCAGCTCCGTCAGATCATCACTGCAGCCGCCGACGGCGCGAACTGTGTGACTTCGGTAGAGAAATATCTGATCAGCCACTGATGGCTTCTTTCGAATAGAATACGGCAAAAGCAGGCATTCTTCGTATTGTACGGAGAACTGCCTGCTTTTTTCTGTTTTTCCGTATTTTCTGAAATCTGAAAAACCTTTCATGTCAGTCGTGTAAAACTTTAAAACCTCTTTTTGTCGAAATTGCACAAAGAAACCGGGTTTTTTCCACACGGGCCAATTTTATAAACATCTCGTCCACAAGTTATCCACATGGTTAACCACCGAAAACATGCCTAAAAACAAGTTATACACCGAGTTATCCACATTATCCACGAAAAACGGTGTGGAAAGCATGTGTTTAAATCTTGCGAAATCAGAACGCGTGTTTTGGTCATAACAGAGAAAACCGTTATTTCGCCAAAAGATTTTATAAAGCACTTGACTTTTTAAGTGTCAATCTCTGTTGGTTTTTGACTTGAATTGTGTGAATTTTTCGTACAATTTAATATTACATTTTTCGTGTTCTTTTGCTGTTTTTACAATGGCTGCAAAAAGAAAATCTCCTGTTCGGAAAACGATTGTTTCGTTCCCAGACAGGAGATTTTGATTGGATTTTTCTTTGTTTTACTCTGCCAGCTTTCCAAGCCGCTTTGCTTCTGCCCTCAGCTCTTCGATCCGGCGGTTGCACATGCCCACCGGGACGCCGGTGTCGATGACACGTTCACAGCTCTTCATCAGCTCGCAGGCGCGGGCAAATGCCTCGTCGCTGATCTCCTGGAACGGTGCTTCGGTTACCGTCTCCATCGCCAGAATGCGGGCGAGCTGGTAATCGATATCGTTCGTATACAGGACGCCTGCCGCAAACGGGACATTTTCCTTCTGCAGTTTCCGGAACACCGGGATTCCCGTTCCGCCGCCTGCGAGGACAAAGACGCGCGGTGTTCCCTCCGGCCGTGGCAGCTCGATGCTTCCGAAGCACGGGTCAAACGAACCATTGTCAATCTCGTACAGTTCGCGGATGATATCCTCGCGGAAAATTGTCTCCGGTGCGCCGAAATGGGAAATAGCATCGCCCTTGACGCAGATGATCTTATCTGAAATTTTCTGTGCCAGATCGATCTCATGCAGCGACATGATGACGGTGATGCCCTTCTCCTTTGCCATGCGGCGCAGAATCGCGAGCAGTTCCAGCTTGTGGCGGATATCGAGGAAAGAAGTCGGCTCGTCGAGGATGATGACCTCCGGCTCCTGACAAATCGCACGCGCAAGAAGCACTCTCTGGCGCTGGCCGTCGCTGATGGCGTTGAAATCGCGGCCGCCGAGCTCTTCGGCATGAACGGCGCGCATCGCCTTCTCGACCTTCTCCTCATCCTCGCGGGTCAGCATGCCGAGCCGTCCGGTGTACGGATAGCGGCCCGTTGCCACGATATCGTGGCAGGTCATCAGCTCCGGCTTCATGCGCTCCGTCAGCACAACGGCCATCTTCGTGGACAACTCGCGGAACGAAAGCTCATGCAGGTTTTTCCCGTCAAACTCCACATTTCCGCCGACCAGCTTTAACTGGCGGGTGATGCTTTTCAGAATCGTTGATTTACCGGAACCGTTCGGTCCGATCAGCGTAACGATCTCGCCTTTTTCGATGCCGATGCAGATATCTTTGATCAGCGGCTTCTTATCATAGCCGACCGTCAGGTGGTCCAGATGAAAATAATATTCACTCATATTCTCTTACCCCCTTTTCCGGCGCAGCATCATGAAAATGACGACCGGCGCACCAAAGATCGATGTGACCGTACTGATGGACAGCTCCAGCGGTGCAAACGCCATACGCGCGATCAGGTCGCACATCATACAGAAGACGGCTCCGCCGAGGAACGTTCCCGGGATTACGACGAGCGGACGCGATGTGCCGAGGCTCTGTTTGACGAGGAACGGGACGGCAATGCCGACAAACGAAATCGGACCGGCAAATGCGGTGACGCATGCGGAGAGAATACTCGAAAGCAGAATCAGCGCGATGCGGAATACTTTGATGTTGACCCCCATGCTCTGCGCATACGCCTCACCGAGCTGGTATGCACCGATCGGTTTTGCCATCAGGAACGTGATGACAAAGGTGATGCCGATCACAGCCGCAGAGATCGCTACGTTGCTCCAGCTCATGCCGGAGAAGCTTCCCTGTGACCAGCCGTGGAGGTTGACGATATCGGAATCCTCCGCGAAGGTGACAACAAAATCCGTGACCGCCGAGCAGATGTAACCGATCATAATACCGCCGACGAGAAGTCCTGCCATATTTTTGATCCGCCGGGACATCAGCAGAATGAAGCCGACGGAGAGAAGGGATCCTAAGAATGCTGCAACAATCATCGTGTAAGATGTGATATTGCGCGCCCGCTCCAGATAAAAGATCATGGTCAGCGCCACGACCATTTTGGCTCCCGAGGAAATTCCAAGAACAAACGGACCGGCAATCGGGTTTTCAAAGAAAGTCTGTAAAAGGAAGCCCGACAGGGACAGAGCACCGCCCAGGATTGCCGCCATCAGAATACGCGGAAGGCGGATTTTCCAGATAATATTGTACGCTTTCCCCTCTCCGGTCCGCCGCAGCAGAATCCGGAAAATTTCCGGAATCGAAATATTTACGTTTCCGGAATTGATATTCAGCACGGTGATGGCGGCGAACGCCAGAATCAGCACCAGGAACACAGCGGCATACCGCGAACGGCGCCGGAAGTTTTCCATATGGAAACTGTTCTCTTTTCCTGTCATATTTTTTTTCTCTGACATACGTTCCTCCATCAGGATAATTTTCTTAAGAATACCATCTGATCCGGATCGCCGCCCGTTACCAGAAGGTTAATGTCGTTGGTAAACTGTGCAATTTTATCGGTTGCCTGATACATGGATTTCTCGGTTGTCCAGACGTTGCCCTCTTTGACTGCTTTGTAATCGGCAAACATGGAATCCTTTGCCAGCAGGTCGTCCAGGGTTTTGACGGTGGAATCGATGCTTGCGTTGTAGATCAGGTAGTCCGCATCTTCGGCCGTATCGTAGAACTGCTCCATCGTAATCGGCACGGATGTTTTTCCGCTGTCGTCCTGGAGATCACGGAAGGCGTTGCGCGCACCGCCAAGCTCGATCATGTTGGAAATATAGTCCTCCGGGTTCCGCACAACGGCAGCTCCGCTCGTATTAATATAGAAGAAAGCGACCGTTTTTTCGGTATTCTGGAAATCCTTCAGATTTTCCACAACACTTGCCTGATTTGCAAAGAAGTCGGCTGCCTCCTCCTCTTTGTCCAGCATGGCACCGTAGAGTTTGATCCATTCGGTTCTGCCAAGAGGCTGGGATTCGTAGCTGGAACGGTCGATGAAGACCGGAATATCGAGCATCTCGATCATCTCCTGTACCTTCGGGGAATGGAGGATCATCGTGGATTCAATGGCCAGATCACAGTTCTCACTGACCAGAAGTTCGTAATCCGGCTCACTGTATTTTCCGGCGAAGATCATCGTTCCGGCATTCATCGCGTCAACGGCATCCTGTACGTACCAGTTGTCTGCGGTTTCACCGGAGAGACGAATCGTATCGAGGGAGTCGATGGCATCGAACAGCGCCATCGGAGAGGTTGCTGCCATGTAGATGCGTTCCAGCGGCTGATGGATTACAATTACGTCGGAATCGAGGTCATCCGGCGCCTCTTTTCCGTCCGGGACGAGCAGATACTGCGCGCCGTCTTTGACATCGATCAGTTTATAGCCGTCTGTGCAGTAGTATACGTTAAAGCACTCGGCGTAATTCAGGACCATCTTGCTCTCGATGGTGATTCCGGTGATGTCCGGTGCGTCGCTCACATCGTCTGTCGTTGCGAAACCATCCGCGGATGCGGTATCACTCCCGGAGGTGCTGCTCGCAGCAGTGGCTTCGGAGGTGCTTTCACTTTCAGCCGTACTTTCCGAGACGGATGTGCTCTCCGTCTGGCTTTCGGAAACGTCTGCTGCGGATGCTGTGGATGTGCTGCTCTCAGAAACTGCCGAAGTGCCCGACGCGGACGATGTGCTGCTTCCCGTTGATGCGGTGCTGCCGCAGGCCGTCAGTGACATCGCTGCTGCAAGAAAAAGTGCGGCCCATTTTTTCAGCTTTCTTTCGTTTTTTCCTGTCATTTGATATTCCTTTCTTAAAGAAAAAGCCGCTGCCATACGGCAGCAGCCCTTTCTCATTTTTTGCTGCAAATTATTGTACTTATTTATTCTCTTCTGCCTTTACCATCTGCTGGAACAGCTCGTTTGCCTGATCCTCGCATCCGAAGATCACGCCGTAGACTTTCAGCCACTCTGCTTTCGCAAGATCGATCTTCTCGTCTGCGGAACGGTCAACCAGCATCGGAATGGTCAGGGTTGCCAGACGCTCTGCGGTGTCGGACAGACGCTCATTTTCCTCTTTCAGAAGTTCTTCCGGAGTCTTGTCTTCGTCTGCTTTCTCATCCGTTGTCTTATCGTCTTTATCGTCCTTCTGATCCTCAGCTTTGGTATCTGCGGTCTCGTCGGCTGCATCAGCATCTTCCTCATCTTTTGCATTTCCCGGAAGGAACTCAGATGGAAGAATTGCAAAGTCGATTTCGTCTTTTACCAGAGCTTTGTAGTCCAGATCATCGAATGCTCCGTCGAAGGAGATTTTTTTGTCTTCCATTGCTTTTGCAATGTTTTCGATCTGGCAGTCTTTCTGCTCCATGCCGACTGCTTTGATGCTCTCTGCTGCGTCTAACTGCTCGTCGAGAAGTTTCAGGGCATCCTCAGATGCTACGTATGCTTTCTCAACCGGAAGCTGGATCACGATCATATCTTTGTCCAGTCCTGCCGGAATCTCAACATCTTTCGGAACGATCAGATATTTGACAACATTGCCTTCGTACAGCTCTTTTGTCTTTTCGGTCAGATCTTTCGCTTTCTCAGTGCTGGTCTTTTTGGAATCGGATGCTGCTGCCGCTTCTTCCTCGTCGGTTGCTGCCGCGGTATTGGTATCTTCTGCTTTCTTGTCGTCCTCGGTCTGTTTCTCCGGATCACGCTCGGTATCTTTTGTCATATCGATCTCCAGCAGGGTGATGCCTTCGTCGTAATGATACATCTTGAAGTACTCTGCGTAAGCAAGTTTTGTCTCTGCTTTGTATTCCAGTCCCATGATCTCTGGAGCGGTGGTATCCAGCTTGGAGTTATCGGTGCTGATCGTGGAGGTTGTTCCGTCTGCTTTTACAAATCCTGTGCTGGAAGAAGTGCTGCCGCCCTTCTTTGCTGCTGCCAGGGAGATGAAGATGTTGTAGGAAATCTCATGGGCAACGGACATTCTGGTGGTCATACCGATGATGGTATTGTTCTTGTTCAGCTCAACCGGAATGGTGAAGATGCTGCTTCCGCCGCTGACATTTGCCATGTATTTATTTCCGTTTGCTTTTACATATCCGTAGTACGGACTGCTGAATGCGATCGTTGCATAAGCCTGTCCGTTCGTTACAGTAATCTTGCTGCAGGAGATGGTTACCTTTCCGGATCCGCCGGAGAAGGAGAATCCGTCTGGTGTGTAAACGCCGTCTGCCAGTGTGGTTGCACTGTCTACTTTGGATGTGCCGCCGCTTAAGTCAGACTCATATTTGGATTCCTGCTCCGGTTTGGTATCGGCCGGTTTCTGGGTCGGTGCCGGAGCCGGGGTGCTGGTCGGTTTTACAACCGGTGTCTCAGATGGAGATACGGTTGGGGTATTGGTCGGAACGAGGGTTGGTTTCGGAGTATCGCCCTTGTTGTCATCCGACGGAAGGTCTCCGGTCTTTTTCAGGCTGGAAGATGCAATCGTGATGGCTCTGTCGTACCATTTGCCGCTCTTTACTGCATGAGCTGCTACAGCAAGTTCCTGATCCAGTGCTTCTACCGGGATTTCAAACTGCATTCCGGTTTTGGTTTCACCGTCTAAGGTGTAGTCCACTTTTCCGGTGGAAGCGATCCATGCGCCGCTCTCTGCTGCCGCATCTTTTCCGGTTCCCATATACAGACAATCATAGCCGCTTCCGCTTAAGGTGATAACTGCTGTCATTTTTCCGTTTTTCGCGGTCAGTTTTACGCCGACTACCTTGAACATTGCTGCATTAGTTGTTGCCTCTGCACTGTAAATACCATCTGCTACTTTATTGGTCTCATCTGCCGGAAGATCTGCGGTCTTTTTCAGACTGGAAGATGCAATAGTAATGGTTCTTGCATACCATTTATCCCGTTTTGCAGAATGGGAAGAAACAACAAGTGCCTGATCGAGTGCTGCTACCGGAATATCATACTGCATTCCTGTTTTCGTCTCGCCGTCTGCTGTTGTGTAATCAACGGTGCCGACGCCTGCAATCCATGCACTCTTGTCTGCGGCAGCTGCCTCTTCCGGTGTTCCCATGTACAGATAATCGTAGGCAACACCACTTAACGTGATGCGTGCTTTCATGTCGCCGTCTTTTACGGTCAGCTCTACGCCGACTACTTTGAACATAGCTGCGCCGGTCTCCGCGGTTCCGCTGTAGATACCGTTTTCTACTTTCGCCGGTTCCGGAGTTGGAGTTGCGGTTGGAACCGGAGTCTCACTCGGAGTCGGGGTTGCAGTCGGGACCGGAGTCTCGGTCGGCTCCGGTATCGGAGTTACTTCCGGTGTTTTACTTCCCGGAACTGCAAGATAAAGCTGCTGTTTGGTGTACCAGGTTCCGTCTTTCTTTCCAAGAACGATCGGAACGGTTGTGCCGGCTTTGTCCGCATCTACTTCAAATGTAAAGGAATAACCGCCGTTTGCTTCCTGCATTCCCTGGATAGCCGGTGTTTTTGCAAGGTCATCGTTCTTTCCAAGATACAGTTTATCAAATGATACGTTGTTTGTTTTCAGTGTAAGAACGAGTTTATCACCCTTGTTGATCATTGTTGCCTCGGAGATGACGAACATTTTGAATACGCTGCCGTCCTCTTTGGTAACCGGTGCTTCTACACTGGCTGGCTTATTCGAGGAATCCTCACCTGGATTTTCGCTTGGAGTCTCGGTTGGTTCCGGTGTTACCGTCGGGATTGCATCGGTGCTGTGGATCGTAACGGTTTTATCAGCCCATGTTTTTTTCTTGGCTGAGCGAACGGCAACATCCATCTGTTTGTCAAGCTCTTCCACCGGAATTTCAAAACGATATCCGGTCTTTTCTGCACCGGTCTTCGTATCCGTATAGGTTTCGCTTCCTGTCGGAGCAATCCAGCTCTTTTCATCTGCTGCGGCAGCTTCTGCTGCTGTTCCCGTATACAGGTAATCATAGCCGGTTCCACTCAGCAGAATGGATGCTTTCAGTTTTCCATCTTTTACGATGAGTCTGGAAGAAATCACACGGAACATGCTTCCGGTTGCTTCTGCAGAAGTCTCATACTCACCATCTGCCGGTTTTGCTGCTTCCGCTGCTTTTGTTTCTTTCTTCTCGGCTGTATTGGATGCCTCATTTCTGGTTGTTTCTTTTACTTCCGTTTTCGGCTGTTCTGCCGCCGGACTGGTATTCTCTTTTACAGCATCTTTGGTTTCTTCTTTTGCCGGTGTTTCTTTTCCAGCATCTTGGGAAGTCTCATCTGCTGCTTCCGGCTCTTTTTCTGTGGTATCGGCAGTCTCTTCACCGTCTTTTGCAGTGTCCTCTGCAGTATCTTCCGAAGCATCCTCATCTGCGGATGGTGTCTCGGTCTCGTCAGATCCTGCCGGTGTCTGATCCTCTGCAGGCGCGGCCGGTGTTTCCGTCGGCTCTTCTGCCGGAGTCTCTGCAGTGCTTTCACTGCTCTCGGTTTCTGCCGGTGTTGTTTCCGGTTCTGCCGTCTCTGCTGTTTCTTCGCTCTGCGGCGCTTCCTCTGCGGCTGCGCTGCTTTCTGTCTGTGCTGCTTTTTCCTGCGTATCTGCTAATACGCTGGCAGTCGGGCTCATGATCATGGACGCCGACAGCAGCAGTGCCAGAAATTTGCTTGAATTTCCTTTCATAACTTCTCCTTTTCTTCGGATCTCCTTCGCGCATCTGCTCCGGATTCCGTCTGACTTTTTCAGGCAGCTGGGCGGTGCCTGTCCCCGTCAATGATGTCTCCCTGCAAGTAATCTTGTTTTTGAGGACACATTTTTTCTGCGAAAAGACAAACAGACATCTGCTTTTTCTGCAAAAGAGTTTCTCCACCGGAGCTCTTTTTCGGACGCATGGCGACAAAAAAGCAGATGTCCGATTTTACTTCGTACATCTTTCCATGAATATATATGCTTTTATCGGAAGCGATTCACTAACCTTTCCAGCAGGTTTCCTGACTCGCAGATCTTCACGGCAGCCGCGCCTTCTCATGCGTTTCGCACAATGGCATTTCTGCAGCTAACACTCCCTGCTTACAGTGACCGGATCGCTCAGGATTTCCACCTGATTCCCTTTTACCTTCGCGGATTCTTTTTCAAATCCGTTCCGCACTGAAAAGTCCCTTATTTCATTCGTTACTGATTATAGCAAAGCCGTTTTGGAAAGTCAAATGAAAGGCCACGGAAAAAGCGCATAAAATCAGCATTTTTTACATACTTTATGATAACTGTCCGCACCGGAGCCTATTCTATGAAACCAGCTTCTCTGCACCGCCGCATCCTGTTCCCTCTGCTTCTGTGCGGCGGACTTCTTTTCGCCCTGCTGTTCTGGTATTTTTCCCCGTTCTTTTCCCCTGGTGAGAACCGCCGGTTTTCCGCGTATGTGGAGGAACGGTTCCACTCCGAGGTAACCTCTTCTGCCATCACGCTCCACTATACCCTCGCCGATCCGGCTTCCCGCGGAATTGCCCCCGGCACTGCCTCGTTCGGCACGGTTTCCATCCCTGACCGCACCTCGTATGATGCCCTGCTGCAGAGTGTGGAAACAACGCTCACATCCTTTCATCGAAACCGCCTCTCCGCGGAAAATCAGATCACGCTCGATCTTCTGCTCTACGAGCTGAACTGCGAGAAAATGCCGGGCAGCACCAGCCTTCTTGCGGAACCGCTCGGTCCGTCGCTCGGGATTCAGGCACAGCTTCCCATTCTGCTCGCAGAATACCCGTTCCGCACACAGCAGGATATCGCCGACTACCTCCATCTTCTGCAGGATCTCCCGCGCTATTTCTCCGATCTCATCGCACTCGAGCAGGAAAAATCCCGGCAGGGCGTGTTTCAGAATGACCTTGCGGTCGATGGCATTATCCGCCAGTGCAGTGCTTTTCTCGCCGACGCGGATACACCGGAAAGCCATCTGCTCCACACCGTTTTTCAGAATAAACTGCAGGCGTCTTCACTGTTTTCTGAGGCGGAAAGGAATCTCTGTCTGCAGACGCATGAAAAACTCCTTATCTCCTGTGTTTTTCCCGCCTACCGCTCTCTTTCCGATGCTCTTTCTTCACTCCGCGGCAAAGGAACACAGAACGCCGGCGGTCTTTCCCGGCAGGAAGGCGGACTTTCCTACTATGCGTATCTTCTCCGCAGCCGCGTCGGTGTTGACGCTTCACCGGAGGAGCTGACCCGCCTTTTAACACAGCAGCTTGCGGACCAGTGTGCCGAAATGCAGATCATTCTCGATCAGAATCCGTCGCTCTCCCTCTCCGAGCAGGCGCTCGTGCTGCCGTTCTCCACGCCGGAGGAAATGCTTGCCGATCTGCAGAATGCCGTTTCTGAAGATTTTCCCGTTCTTTCGGGTATCGCATACGAAGTAAAGACCGTGGATGACTCCCTCAAGGATTTTTTAAGCCCCGCCTTTTATCTCACACCGCCCGCCGATGTCAATTCACCCAACTCCATTTACCTGAATCCCGCGGATGAAATGACCGGCATCGAGCTGTATTCCACACTTGCCCACGAGGGCTTTCCCGGCCATCTGTACCAGACCGTCTCGTTCTCGCGCTCCGACCCGCTTCTGATCCGCCATCTCTACGCGCCGTCGGGTTATGTGGAAGGATGGGCAACCTACGTTGAATCATATGCCTGCCGCTACGCCGCACGTAATCTCGATGCAAACACGCAGGCGCTCTGCCGTCTCTGGTATCTGAACCGCTCGGTGCATCTTATCCTCTGCTCGCTGCTGGATCTCGGAATCCACAGCCAGGGATGGCTCCTCGCGGATGCGTCAGCCTTTCTGGCGCAGTTCGGCATCACGGATGCGTCGGCCGCTGCCTCTTTATATCAGTATATTCTCGAGACACCGGCGAACTATCTGAAATACTGTGTCGGATCGCTCTCGTTTTCGCAGCTCCTCTCGGAAGTGCAGAAACAGGAAGGTGACTCATTCTCATTGATCGGTTTCCATGAAAAACTGCTCCGTCTCGGGCCTCTGCCGTTTCCGCTCGTAGAAAAATATCTGTAAACGGTTCGCCCTGCTGAAAAAAAGATCCCACAGACTTTCTTCTATAAATAATAGAAAGTTCTGTGAGATCTTTTTCATTTTCAAAATTCTTTAACCTAAATTGTAAAGAGATGGATCTGTCGGCCGCTGCGGATCAATAACAGAGGCAGAATCAAACAGATCGCTTGTTCTATCCTCGCCGCCTCCGTAGAGGTTCTGGTACAGACGGTATCCATCCAGGTTTCTTCGTCCCATACGCAGGTAATTGTCTCTTACCTGAACGAAATACTGGGAGGAATCTACGTTGCAGTAGATGTTGAAGCCCTGACTCTTTAAGTAAGCAAACTTCTCATTGTCCATCGTGTAATCGTGCCAGTCGGAAAGATCCTGTCCATGTGCAAAGATGATGATATCGCTTCCGCCGATGAGCGGTGCAACATACGTCAGCCATTTCTCGGTATCCGCCTGGATCGTCTCGATCGGTTTGTCGCCGACACGGATATGGCCCCAGGTATGGCTTGCGAATGTCCAGCCGTCTGCTTTGATCGCATCGGCTACTTTTTTCGCCTCCTCGCACTCTTTATCCCAGTCGAAATCCGGGTGTGCATCAAGCCATGCTACCTGATCATCCGTCAGATCTTCTCTTGTCTTGTAATCACCGTCGGTGCGGTATCCGAGGATTCCGTCGTAGCCGGTCAGTGCTACGGTTCCGCGCGCATTATGGTATACGGCATCCGGATGCGCTTCGATAAACTGATCCATCAGCGGGATGCAGTCGTAAGCACCGGTCACAACAGTTCCGTCATCCTGAATGTATTCGCAGGTCGGTTTTCCGTCGTCGCCGACTACCATCTTGCTGGCAATGCCGCGTCCGTCGTAAGAGTGGTAATAGGAAAGGTCATCCAGAGAAAGAACGAATGCTTTCTTGCCCTCCGGCAGGTAAATGTCCCCTTCCTCGTAATGAACGGTTCCGTCATCATCTACGGTCTTTTTCACGAGATCGTTGATCGAAACCATGACATATCCTCTGTCGTACATCTGCTGGGTGATCGCGTTGAACTCATCCACGGTGGTCATCCACTGGCAGAAGCCTGCGGTCTGTGCGTTGTCCTGATAGAAAGCTTTCTGCGGATCGACTACAAGAGAATGATAGAAAATGTGGGTTACTTCGTTGACGTTGACGCGCACACAGGCATCTCTCGTGCTGGTGTACTCTGCTACTTTTGTGATGATATCCGCGTCGGTCGCTGCGCCCTCTACGCTCTGGAGCTTTTCAATGGCTCCATCGTAATCGTATGTCTGCGCAAGTGCATCGGCTTCCGCCATAATCTGTGCTTTCGTTGTCGGCGCTTCAGCACTTCCCGTGCTGTCCGACGATACGGAACCGTCCACCTCTGCTGTTTTCTGATCCTCTTTTTCCTGTGCTTTCTGCTGGATTTTTTCTGTTCCTCCGGCCAAAGCCCAGATTCCAATGCCGAAGATGACAAGCAGAACACATAGAATTCCTGTTTTGATCATCAGCGCACGCTTCCGCTTTCTTCTTCGGAGCTCCTTTTTACTGATGTTTTTTTTCTCACTCATTTTTCCTTCCTCCCAAAACAGCTTTTGCTTTTCTGGCAAATATTACAGTTTTACCGGACTGACAGAAATTCAGCCCGGACTCTGCTCTTTCTATTTTAGCTCAAAATACCGGTTCTGTCGAGTAGGTTTCCGGCAGGTTAAGAGAAATGTAAGAAAACCGGTAACGCTCTTTCTTTTATGCGCGCTGGCCGTGTGCCTCATACATGAGAACGGCGGATGCAATCGCTGCGTTTAACGATTCCACTTTTCCTTCCATCGGAATACGGATCAGGCACTCGGCGGCCTCTGCCATTGCATCAGTCAGGCCGTTTCCCTCATTTCCGATCAGGAATGCCGTTCCTTTTGTGTAATCCTCCTCGCGGTAGGAATGCACGCCGTGCAGATGTGCCGCGTACGTACAGATCTTCCGCGCTTTTAAGCCTTTTACAAATCCGACCGCATCGTCGACGATCAGAAACGGCATACGGTAGATCGAGCCCATCGTCGAGCGGATCGTTTTCGGATTGAAGATATCCGCGGTACCGCGGCTCATGATGATGCCGGTGACTCCTGCGCCCTCTGCGGTGCGGATGATTGTTCCGACATTTCCAGGGTCCTGCAGATCCTCAAGTACCATCAGAAGCGGTGTCTTTCCGTTGTCCATCACCTCCTCTTCGGTGTAGTGCGGCATACGGATCACACTTAAAACACCCTGCGGCGTCTTCGTGTCGCACATGGACTGGAACACGCGGTCGTCCACTACTTCGTATTCTGTCCCGTCGGACGGTATTTCATGCATTTTGCTGCCGCTCTCAGACACATATACTTTTTTCAGCCATTCCAGCGGCGCTTCCTGGAACATTTTCCAGCCCTCCGCCACGAAAACGTCCTGCTCCCGGCGTTCTTTTGCTTTTTTGTTCAGCGCAATAATGTTTTTTACCTGTGCATTGCTGCTGCTTGTAATCATGAATGGTCCCCTCATTTCCTGTTTTTCATCAATTTGGCAAGTTCTTTGTTTTCGCCGATCAGAATCAGCACTTCCTCTGCGCGGAGCAGCGTCTTCGGATTGACCGTGACACGGATGTCTTCCCCGTCCTTGACGGCGATTACGTTGATACTGTATTTCTTCCGCAGATCCAGCTCCTCGAGGTTATGCCCCGTCCACGCTTCCGGCACGGGAAGCTCTACCATGGAGAACGAATCCGACAGCATGAAGAAGTCCTGGAAGCCGCCGGAAATCAGGCTTTTTCCGAGGCGGATGCCCGTCTCACTCTCCGCCATCACGACGCGGTCCGCGCCGACTTTTTTCAAAATATTGGCATGCATCTGGCTCATGCCCTTTGCGATGACGAGCGGCACGCCCGCCTCTTTTGCCTGCAGGGTGGCGAGGATGCTCGACTCCATATTTTCGGAAATGCCAACGATCACCACATCCATATTGCTGATGCCAAGAGATGCGAACACACGACTGTCCGTGATGT
>ULKY01009708.1_pt1 | contig 13708 bp, 10 predicted proteins | sample 1951261 | NCBI WGS metagenome assembly ULKY01 (sample SAMEA4835511, study PRJEB28245) | human gut metagenome | biome: gut microbiome; material: fecal sample | place: Denmark | collected 2008 | reverse complement strand
ACCTACCACCTCCCCCTTCGGGTACTCCTCCTCCGGGGAGGAGGAGAATTGAGATACTGTTGCTATCACACCGAATGGAAACTTTGCCGGGGCGCTACGCCCCTAAATTATCATTTATAGTTTCAGCATGTGAATTAAAACAGCTTCTTGTTTGATTCCAAGTCTCTTTTGCGCATAATTCCTTCCAGGAAGTAATAGTCCGCATAATTCAACGGAACATCAATCTCAGCACCATGAGGAATACTGCCTACAGAGTGCATCAGAATGAAATTACCGTTTGTGCCCACTTCTGCACGATAAGCCGGAGAAGCGAGATTTTCCATAATCTTATCTGCTGTTTCCTTATAGTTTTTGCCGGGAATGTATGTACTCAACTCGTACAAAGCAGATGCCGTACATGCAGCAGCCGAAACGTCACGGGGTTCGTTCGGAATATTGGGAGCATCAAAGTCCCAATACGGTACAAGGTCCTCCGGCAAGTTCGGATTATTGAAGATAAAGTTATAAATCTTTTCAGCCATATCAAGATACTTCTGATCGTGGGTATAACGGTAACACATGGTGTATCCGTAAATAGCCCATGCCTGTCCGCGTGCCCAGGCGGATTCGTCAGCATACCCCTGTGCGGTTTGTTTCTTACGTACCTCACCGGTTACGGGATCATAATCCACTACGTGATAACAGCTGTTATTGGCACGGAAATGGTTCTTCATGGTGGTATCGGCATGCTTCACGGCAACATTATAATAAGTGGAATCGCCTGAAAGCTTGGAAGCTTCGAACAATAGTTCCAGGTTCATCATATTATCTATAATAACCGGGCATTTCCAACCGCGTTCTGCCTGCCAACCTTTATCGGCATCCCAAGACTGAAGTACGCCTGCCGCCGGACGGAAACGGGTAGAAAGAGACTTAGCCGTCTGAATAATCACAGGCTTGTATTCTTCTTTACCGGCAAAACGATATCCGTTCAGATAGCTGCAACCAATCATAAAGCCCACATCATGATGCCAGGTCAGGTATTGCACGGAATCCAGCGCTTCTGTATACTTCTCAGCCAGCGGCAACCATTTCTTATCACCGGTCAACTCATACATATGCCAGATATTACCGGGGAAAAAACCGGAACACCAGTCATCAATGGGTACATAAACAATGCTACCGTCTTTGTTGATAGTTCTTGGATTCAGAATTTTCCCTGACTTTTCGATAATGTCGGTCTGAATGGTTTCCTGCGCCACCGCATTATCAATATTCTCTTGGATAAAGTTGCTCTCGGTCTGCTTCTGACTTGTGCAACCCGCCAAAACTAGGAGGGATATTCCCAATGTCGTGAGGATTGTTTTCATAATAATGATTTGTTTATTAAAGTTTCGTATTCTTTCGTCAGCAAAAGTAGCGCAGGTTTACAGAAAAGACCCTCCTAAATTATACAGGAAAAGAGCAAAATTGTTACATTTGCACATAAATCATACAGATTGAACTTTTTAATCATATTGAAAACATGACTCCACAAGAATTTTTCAAGAAAGATCTCTTTGCAGAACAAACCGGTGTAGAACTACTGGAAGTACGCGAAGGATATAGTAAGGCACGCCTCGTTATCACGGAGAATCACCTTAACGCAGGACATCGCACCCAAGGCGGAACCATCTTCACTCTTGCAGACCTGGCACTGGCCGCCGCTGCTAATTCACATGGTACATTGGCTTTCTCCCTGTCTTCCAATATCACCTTTTTGCGCGCCAGCGGACCGGGCGACACGCTGTATGCCGAAGCACGCGAACGGTACATCGGACGTACTACCGGATATTACCAGATAGATATCACGAATCAAGACGGAAAATTGATTGCTACATTCGAGTCCAGCGTATTCAGAAAAGGGGATCCGCTGCCGTTCAGCTTATAACTATCTCATTTCTTCTTTACTACCGACGTCATCGGATAACGATTTCCTTGTACGCTCTTCAGGAAAGCCTTTGCCGACCCGAAGTTAAGATACATATCCAGACGAATCGGGAGATGATTCTTATCATCTGAGATAAAGAAAGTAATCACTTCTTTTTCCTTTCCTTTCTTATATTCTACAAAAGAGAATACGAGGCAACGATAAATCGTATCATTATTGGCTTTTACATCTTCTTTGCCCCGGTAAATCAGCGTCTGTTCTTCTACCTTACGTCCGGTGGCCATAGGGAAAAGAATCCGGTCGCCTATTTTATAATCTGCCGGATCGTAAGAACGCGCCTGCGCCAGGATACTCAACATATCGAAGATGCAACGGCTGTCACTGTATTCCATCTCTTGCGGATCGCGGACCGGATTGTGCCAGATACGCCTCTGTTTCACGTTGGATACGCCATCCTTATATGAAAACCAAGCTTCATCCACCGTATAGCGGTCACCCTCTTCGGCCGCTTTACGGAAGTAGAGCGGCTCCAGCTTTTCACTGACGTAGCAAGTCAGCGTATCACGCATCTTAAAGAAGAAATCGGTCTTTTTACTTCCTACTGAAAGCAGGTTGAAGCGGTAGGCAGGTTGTGACTGGTAAGTAGTGGAGAAGGTGGTCAGACTTGCCAGCCCCACCTTCTTCCAGATAAACTTCCAATTAAAATATAAATCGTACATCACGTGCTCGCCGGACTGAAATGCGGTGTTTTGAGCCGTACATTGTGCCTTGGCAGGCGTGGACATCATCGTAAGTAATAGTGCTCCCAACAGGCAGAACACCCATCCGCGCTTACCGGTTATTGCCGGAGCTGCGGTTATTCTGGTTTCTCTTTTTCTTGTCTTCATCTGGTTTTTGTTTTTTGAGTTCATCCGGTTTCTGTTTATCCAGTGGCTTTTCATGTATGTTCCAATCCTGGGTCAAGTCGAAATTAGCTTTCAGTTCTATCACCTGAGGATAGTAATACACTTTCTCCGGTTGCCGTTTGTCTTCGTATTTTCCGGTGTCCCACACACCGTTTCCATTCGTATCATTTATAAGGCGCGCACTATATTTGCCGGGATTCAGGAAGTAGAAATCTGCCTTACCATCGACAACCGGCACTGTACGTACCACTTTATCCTGTGCGTCCAGCAATTCTACAAAAGCAATCGAATCCGCTCCCGTCACATTATAGAATATTTGCCCGTACTCTTCAGGTTTCTTCACCTTAAATTCTTTCTTTATCTTATCGGTGAAAAGGCCATATATTCCATGGAAAGCCGTCGAGTCGACTTCAAAAGCATAGCTTTCACCGGGCACCCAATCTGCATAAACATTATAGCGCATCAGGTTCAGAGAGTCCGGAACAAAGTCGTAAGGGACATCATTCCACAAACTGTCTACTTTCTGTTTCAGATGAATGGCACCATCAGCAACAGTTGCCAACGGTTCAGTAAACGTAAGAGAAATATAGTCATAGATATCCATCGTACCCGGTGCATATACATCTACAGGTAAGAATACCGTCGGTTCTACATACTCCTTACCCTCTTTCTCCGCTTTCTTTTTGGCTTTTTCCAGTTCCTTTTCTTTCTTCTCACGTTCCTTCTCAAGTTCTTTCTCGGACTTAGGTCGAATCTTCGATACAAGTCTCAGAGTATCCGTACGCGGTACCAACTGGTTGAGCGTATCCGTATAGAGGTAAGTGAGACTCATCTTCAAAGTATCCATCTTATAGATCAGAGAGTCTCTTATCCAATAATGAAGCGTATCAATGCGTCCGGTTGGCTTCTCCACGATGAAAGCGTTGGTTTCATCGAAATTCAGTCCCTTCAACAACGGCAAGCTGTCAGCCTGGGTAGAGAAATAGAAAGAGAATTTCCGGGATTCGGGACGTTCGCTCCTGATGAGACGTTGCGACAAAACCCGTTCTTTGAAACAGCGCAATATAACGTCATCCGGAGAAAAATGAGTATAAGCTCTCTCCATGATCGTATCTATCGTCAGAGAATCTTTCCAAAGTGTATCAAGACGTGTCCGTTCATCCATGGCAGGAATAATCAGGGAGTCTTCGAAAGCAATCATTTCAGTGGGCTGACTATAATAGAAGTTTTGGTCAGCATCTTGCAATCCGTAGATGCGGTATTCGCCCGGAGCAACACCCCGAATTGTGAAACGTCCACGACTGTCGGTACGCCCTACACGTTCAAAGGGTATCGTAGTAAAGGCCGAATCAGCTAAATTGGAATGCATACCTACCAGCATACCTTTCACCGGTTCCAGATTGGCTGCATTCAGCACGGTACCGGAAACCACCATCGAGTCGATAACGGAACCCGTGGAGAAAGTAAACCCGAAATCGGGCAATGGATTACCTTCATTATTGTCCTGAATAGCATCCGAGAAGTCTATCGAATAAGTCATATCCAGCTTTAGGGTATCCTTTAAGGTGATTACCACCTTCTTCCCATTCGCCTTTATCTCCGGTTGTTGCACCTGGGGTGGAGAAATCACAATCTTCTCCCCGGGTTTCTCAAGCTTGATGAATTCATCAAATTCAATCGTAATTTTCTTCCGGTTATTATTAAGCGCGCCCGACGCAGGCGTACTACCTACGAAGCGTGGAGGGGTTTCATCAATAGCACCACCTTCCGGACGACCGATGCTGGCGCAGGAATAAAGCACGACACCAACAACGGCAACACCTGCCAGACGATTGAAAAGAGACTTCATATCTAAATATTTATTACGTAATATGCTGCAAAAATAAAGGTTATCCCTTAATAAACAGAATGCTTTACAGTATTTTAATCAAAAAAGAGCAAGAAGACAGTAAAAACAGATAAAACAAAGGAAAGGTTCAATCGGGAGGATGAAAGAGAAGATACTTCAGCAAGGTCCTGCGAAGAAGGGCAACTATTTGTGTGACAATCCACTGGGTGTTCCACAACAATCAGTCGCAATGAAACACGAGTTCAGTCGTAGTGGGAAGTACCTTCAGTCGTAGTGGGAGCTAGCCTCAGTCGTAGTGGGAAATAGCTTCACTCGTAATGGGAATATTATTCCCTTCTGTAATATAGAAACCGGAGAGGTAAAAGCTGATTAGAATGGCATCTTGGAGACTTATATATAAGATATGTATGAAACATAGTTAAAAATAGACGCAAATAGAACTAATCTGTTCAAAAATAGATAATTTTGCAGCCGGAAAACCCGAAGAGTGCTTTAAGTTTTCCCCTTTGTCCTCCGTATTATCCAAACTATGACAAGACAGAAAAAGCCTTTTTTACCAAGATGAAAAAATAAACCAAAAGACAGAGAATAATTACAAGTATGAAGAGTAGATTGATTTTATTGGCATGTTGCCTGTCACTGTTCAGTTGCGGACAAAGTGACAAAACTACGGGTAAAGCGCCCGAATTTGCAGTGATTACAGTAGAAACGACCACTGCCAACTTAACGAACAGCTATCCGGCTACGATCAGAGGTAAACAAGATGTTGAAATCCGCCCCATGGTAAGCGGTTTCATCACCAAACTGCATGTAGACGAAGGTTCAGTAGTACGCAAGGGACAAGTATTGTTCAGCATTGACCCCGTACAGTATCAAGCTGCCGTGAACTCAGCCAAAGCTGCTGTTGAAACAGCTAAAGCTGCCGTGAGCACGCAAGAACTTACCGTAAACAACAAGCGTGAGTTGAACAAAAAGAATATCATCAGCAACTATGATTTGCAGATGGCAGAGAATCAACTGGCACAAACAAAAGCACAATTAGCACAAGCTGAAGCACAATTAGTAAACGCCAAGAACAATCTGTCGTATACCAGTGTAACCAGCCCCAGTGATGGTGTAGTAGGTAGCATCCCCTACCGTGTAGGTAGCTTGGTGAGCCCTTCCGTTACCACTCCGCTGACTACCGTTGCCGATATTTCTGAAATGTACGCTTACTTCTCCATGACCGAAAGACAATTACTTTCACAAATACGCGAGGGTGGCAGCACCAAGGAAATCCTGGAGAAGATGCCTGATGTACAGTTGCAACTCATCGATGGAACCATGTATGCCGACAGCGGACGCGTGGAAACGATCAGTGGTGTTATCGAACAGAAGACAGGCTCTGTAACCATGCGTGCCCTCTTCCCCAACCAGCGTAACGTTCTGCGCAGCGGAAGTACCGGTAATGTGGTATTCCCCAACCCGATGACGAATGTTATTATGATACCTCAATCAGCCACTACAGAAATACAGGATAAAAAGTTCGTATTCGTAGTGCAGCCTGACAACACCCTGAAGAATACGGAAATTCAGGTGTTCAAGCTGAACGATGGTAAGTATTACTACGTAACCGAAGGTCTGAAAGCCGGTGATAAAGTAGTAATGGAAGGTGTGCAAAACCTGAGAGACGGAGCATCTATCACTCCTATCACTCCTGCCGAAAAAGAAGCTGAATATCAGAAAGCACTGAAAGACCAGAAAGAGGGTAATATCCAAACTGCGTTCAATTAACGTTTAACGGTTAGTGATCAGTGATAAGCGGCTGCGCTATTATACCGCAGGTACTTATCACTAATCACTAACCCCTAATCACTAAATAACATGAAATTAGATAGATTTATTAATCGTCCGGTACTATCTACGGTAATCTCCGTACTGATAGTGATCCTGGGTCTTATTGGTCTGGCAACCTTGCCTATCACCCAATACCCGGACATTGCACCGCCAACCGTATCGGTGCGCGCCACCTACACGGGTGCCAACGCCCAAACGGTGTTGAACTCCGTTATTGCACCGCTGGAAGACCAGATCAACGGTGTAGAGAACATGATGTACATGACTTCCAATGCCACCAACAGTGGTTCCGCCGATATTTCCGTTTACTTCAAACAGGGAACCAACCCGGATATGGCTGCCGTAAACGTACAGAACCGTGTATCTATGGCACAAGGTCTGCTGCCTGCCGAAGTAACCAAGGTAGGTGTGACGACACAAAAGAGACAAACTTCCATGTTGATGGTATTCTCTATTTATGATGAGACGGACCAATACAACATCGAGTTCCTGGAAAACTATGCCAACATCAACCTTATTCCTGAAGTAAAGCGTGTGGCCGGTGTAGGTGATGCGATGGTGTTGGGTACTGACTACTCCATGCGTATCTGGCTGAAGCCTGACGTGATGGCTCAGTATAAATTGATACCTAATGATGTAGCAGCTGCTTTGGCAGAACAGAATATTGAGGCTGCCCCCGGACAGTTTGGTGAACGTGGTAACCAGACATTCCAATATACAATACGTTACAAAGGACGTCTGCAACAGTCGGAAGAATTTGAGGACATCGTTATCAAAGCAATGGAGAACGGAGAAGTACTCCGTCTGAAGGATATCGCTGATATCGAGCTGGGACGTCTGACCTATAGTTTCAATAACACCGTAAACGGTCATAAGGCCGTCAGCTGTATTGTATTCCAGATGGCCGGAAGTAATGCTACACAAACCATCAGTGACCTGGAGACATTGTTGAATGATTATTCCGATAAACTGCCCGCAGGCTTGCATATCAATATTGCACAGAGTGCCAACGACTTCCTGTTCGCCTCTATTCATGAGGTAATCAAGACATTGATCGAGGCCTTTATCCTGGTGTTCATCGTGGTATATGTCTTCTTGCAGGACTTCCGTTCTACGTTGATTCCCGCCATCGCTATTCCGGTAGCATTGATCGCAACGTTCTTCGTACTGAAACTAATCGGCTTCAGTATCAACTTGCTGACCCTTTCAGCCATGGTGCTCGCCATTGCGATAGTGGTCGACGATGCCATAGTCGTCGTCGAGGGTGTCCATGCGAAGTTAGACCAGGGGTATAAGTCTGCCCGTGCCGCTTCCATCGACGCCATGAGTGAATTGGGTGGTGCCATCGTTTCTATTACGCTGGTCATGATGTCTGTATTTATCCCTGTAAGTTTCATGGGTGGTGCGCCAGGATTTTTCTACCGACAGTTCGGTCTGACGATGGCTATCGCTATCGGTTTCTCCGCATTGAACGCTTTGACGTTGAGTCCGGCATTGTGTGCCATCTTCCTGAAACCGCATGACGAGCATGGTGAAAAGAAATCGACATTTATCAGTCGTTTCCATACAGGCTTCAATGTAGCTTATGACAAGATGCTGAAGAAATACAAAAATAATGTATTATTCTTCATCCAAAAGAAATGGTTGAGTTTCGGTCTTGTAGTCGGTTCCATCGTATTACTGATTTTCTTCATGAAGATTACTCCGACGGGTATGGTGCCTAACGAAGATACGGGTACCATCATGGGTGTAGTAACTCTGCCTCCGGGTACTTCACAGGAACGCGCACAAGAGGTGCTGAACCGTGTAGATAGCCTTGTGGCCGCCGAACCGGCAGTTGCATCCCGTACAGTGATTTCCGGTTATAGCTTCATCGGTGGACAGGGACCTTCTTACGGTTCTATCATCATCAAGCTGAAAAACTGGGACGAACGTTCCACAATGCAAAATTCAAACATCGTCTACATCACGCTCTTTATGCGTGCACAGAAGATTATCAAGGAAGCGCAGGTACTGTTCTTCGCTCCTCCTATGATTTCGGGTTACTCTGCATCCAGCGACATCGAGTTGAACATGCAGGATAAGACCGGTGGTGACCTGAACCACTTCTTCGATGTAGTGAAATCTTACAATGCCGCATTGGAAGCACGCCCGGAAATCAACTCGGCAAAGACGACCTTCAATCCGAGCTTCCCACAATATATGCTGGACATTGACGCTGCTGCCTGTAAGAAGGCAGGTATCAGTCCGAGCGACATCCTCAGCACTATGCAGGGGTACTTCGGCGGTCTGTATGCTTCTAACTTCAACAGTTTCGGTAAGATGTACCGTGTAATGGTTCAGGCGGAACCGGAAGCAACCAAGAATCTGGAGTCATTGTCCAGCATCAAGGTGCGCAACGGCGATGAAATGGCCCCGATAACTCAGTTCGTTTCCATCAAGAAGGTATACGGACCCGATATTATCAGCCGCTTCAACTTGTATACTTCTATGAAAGTAATGGTTGCCCCAGCTTCCGGATATACTTCCGGTCAGGCACTGGCGGCTATCGCTGAGGTTGCCAAAGAGAACCTACCTGCCGGTTTCGCTTACGAATTGGGAGGTATGGCACGTGAAGAGGCCGAAACCAGTGGTAGCACCACAGGATTGATCTTCGTTCTCTGCTTCGTATTCGTTTACCTGTTGCTGAGTGCACAATATGAAAGTTACATCTTGCCGCTTGCCGTACTGTTGTCTATTCCGTTTGGTCTGTTGGGTAGCTTCCTGTTCGTCAACGGTATGAGCGCCATCGGTAATATCTCCATTCTGAAAATGATAATGGGGTCCATGTCCAACGACATTTATATGCAGATTGCATTGATCATGTTGATGGGTCTGTTGGCGAAGAATGCCATCTTGATTATTGAGTTTGCCCTCGACCGTCGTAAGATGGGTATGAGTATTACGTGGGCAGCCGTACTGGGTGCCGCAGCCCGTCTGCGTCCTATCTTGATGACATCACTGGCCATGATCGTCGGTTTGATTCCGTTGATGATGGCATCCGGTGCAGGTGCCAATGGTAACCGTACATTGGGTACCTCTGCCATCGGTGGTATGTTAATCGGTATGATTCTTCAGATCTTTATCGTACCGGCCCTGTTCGTTGCATTCCAATATCTGCAAGAGAAGATTAAACCGATGGAATGGGCTGATGTGGATAACTCTGATGCAGAACCTGAAATTGAGCAATACACTAAATAAGTATTAGGTATAAATACTTTTATCATTATGAAGAAACAAATTATAACTCTGATGTGTGCAACTGCTCTTTTAAGCAGTTGCCATATCTACAAATCATACGACAGACCCGAAGATATTACGGCTGCCGGACTGTATCGCGACACGACAGCTGTGAACGATACACTGGCAGCGGATACTGCAAACTTCGGTAACCTGCCTTGGAGGGAAGTATTCACCGACCCTCAGTTGCAAGCGCTCATCGAACAAGCACTTGCCAATAATCCTGATTTGCGCAGTGCCGCTCTGAACGTGAAGAAAGCGGAAGCTGCACTGATGTCTGCACGCCTGGCTTATGCTCCCACGCTTGCACTGTCTCCGCAGGGAACTGTAAGCAGTTGGGATAAGGGAAAGGCTACGCAAACTTATTCGCTTCCTGTCACAGCAAGCTGGCAAATAGACCTCTTCGGTCAGATACTGAACCCGAAACGTGGTGCACAAGTGTCTCTGAAACAGACACAGTTCTATGAACAAGCCGTGCAAACTCAGGTAATTGCCAATGTGGCCAATATGTACTACACATTGTTGATGCTCGACCGACAGTTACAGATTACAGAATCCACTGCCGATATTCTTAAAAAGAATGTGGAAACCGTAGAAGCAATGAAGGACGCAGGCATATACAATACGACTTCTGCCGGAGTAGAACAAACCCGTGCCGCCTACGCACAGGTGCTGGCTTCTCTGCCCAGTATGCGTCAAAGTATTCGTGAAACAGAAAATGCTCTTTGCCTGATGTTGAATCAACCGGCACAGGAAATAGAACGTGGTGTACTGGAAGGCCAACAATTACCGACAGAATTCTCTGCCGGTATTCCTTTGCAACTGTTATCTAACCGTCCCGATGTAAAAGCTGCCGAGATGTCTCTTGCTGCAAGTTATTACGATACTAACAGCGCACGTGCAGCTTTCTATCCGCAAATTACATTGAGTGGTTCGGCAGGATGGACTAACAGTGCAGGTTCTGCAATTGTAAATCCGGGCAAGTTACTGGCTTCCGCCATAGGATCGTTGACACAACCGCTATTCTATCGCGGTGCTAATATCGCCCGTCTGAAACAGGCCAAAGCACAGGAAGAGCAATCCAAAATCCAGTTCCAGACCACTTTGCTGAAAGCAGGAAATGAAGTGAGCAATGCCTTGTATCAATACCAAATGACCTCCGAAAAAGCCGTTTCTCGCGAGATTCAGGTAAATTCTGCCCGCAAAGCTGCGGAAGATACAAAAGAATTGTTTAACTTAGGCACGTCAACGTATCTGGAAGTTCTGTCTGCTGAGCAATCTTACCTCAGTGCACAAACCTCCGAGGTATCCGACACTTTCGACCGCATGCAAGCTGTTATCAGCCTGTACCAGGCGCTCGGAGGAGGTAGAAAGTAATAACTAAAAACTAATTACTATGATAAGTCCATTAGCATTTGTAGATCCTGCCGCAAAGCTCGGCAAGAATGTAACGGTTCAGCCTTTTGCATATATCGAAGGCGATGTGGAGATTGGAGATGATTGTATTATCATGTCCGGTGCGCGTATTCTCGACGGTACACGCTTGGGGCAAAGGAACAAAGTGCATCATGGCGCCGTACTCGGTACCGTCCCGCAGGATTTTCATTATACGGGCGAGAAGAGTCTGCTGATCATCGGCGACCAGAACGACATTCGCGAAAATGTAGTTGTGAGCCGTGCTACACATGAAGGAGATGCCACACGTATCGGCAACGAGAACTTCCTGATGGATGGTGTACACCTTTGCCATGATGTGCAGATAGGTAACCACTGCGTACTGGGACTTAAGACTATCATAGCCGGTGACTGTCGTATCAGTGACTTTACCATTCTGAGCAGTAACGTCATTTTGCAACAACAATGCCACATCGGAAGTTGGGTATTGATCCAGTCAGGATGCCGCATTGCGAAAGACGTTCCTCCTTATGTTATTATGAATGGTAATCCGGCAAGTTATCATGGCATTAATGCTGTTGTACTGCAACATAAGCATCAGGTAACAGACCGCATTCTGCGTCATATTGTAAATGCTTACCGACTGATTTACCAAGGTAACTTCAGCATACAGGATGCTTTGCAAAAGATTGAGGATCAGGTACCGATGAGTGATGAGATACACAATATCCTTAATTTCGTACGCGAGTCTAAAGGCATTGTAAAATAAAGGAATACTCCTTATTCAGAAGGCGGTCGGGTTTACTCGTCCGCCTTTTTTGTTATCTTTGCACCACCTTACCCATTCAATTATGAGAAAGAAGAAGAAAATACAAACGAATAGCAAGAAACAACTGACGCTCCTGATTGTCCTGATCATATGCGGCATCGTCACCACTTATCAAACAACGAACTCTAAAGAAAAGGCTACTGGTACTGAGCAAACAGAAACCATCGTTCAGAATCTTCCCCTGAATTCTGATATATACATCAAGCAAACGACTACCCCTGGTACTCCTGAAATTCTTCTGCAACGTACCGGATACCTCGTATCCTATAACTCCAACACCCGCATAGCCAACTGGGTAGCTTGGAAACTGACTCCCGAACGTTTAAAGGAAAATACCGAGCGAATCAATAATTTCCGTCCTGACCCTGATCTGCCTAAAAGTAAAGCCGTCACCACACAAGACTATAAAGGTAGTGGTTGGGACCGCGGGCATCTTTGTCCGGCAGGTGACAACAAATGGGACCGTGAAGCCATGATAGAAAGTTTTTACATGACCAACATCTGTCCCCAGCATCACAATCTAAACCGGGGCGACTGGAACGAATTGGAACAGAAATGCCGCAAGTGGGTGAAAAAAGACAGTTGTCTTTACATTGTAGCCGGCCCTATCTTCTATGACCGGAAGCCACAGACTATAGGCGAGCATAAAGTAGCCGTACCGGATGCTTTCTTTAAAGTGATACTTTCTCTGCACAAAAGGCCGAAAGCTATCGGCTTTATCTATAAAAACAACGAAGGAAATAATCCACTGGACTCTTATGTAAACACTGTGGATGAAGTGGAGCGGATCACAGGGATAGACTTCTTCCCCGCCCTTCCCGATGATATAGAAAAGGCGGTAGAAGCAAGCTATAATTTGAAAGACTGGAAATAGTTACTCAAAATTCAATGTACCGAAGAATTCGGGACAGTGGAAATTTGGCTTTTCCAGATTAATGGGATTCCATGAGAGGAAATGAGGCGTTTGCAACTTATCTCCGCATTTGTAGAAATTAGCACGAACCGTCTTTCCGTCAAGACTGGTGATTTGATGTTTGAAGAAAGCAGAATAAGGAATGACCAATGCCAATTCCCAGTTGCACGCTCCTACCCGTTCTTCAAAAGATTCGCGTCCCAGAGAAGACCAACGCTGCACCTTATCCATTACTTCTTGCGGAGCATGTTCGCGATTGCTACGTCCGCCACCTGCACCGATCAGCAAAGTTCCCACACAGTTACACTCTACGTTATAATAAATTCCATCTCCCGCAGGAATAGAAAAGAATTCTACGCAAGCATCTTCCCATACAGCACCGTTATCTCCCGTTGCTACAGCACGCACACTGGCTTCCTTTACTTTATAATGAATTAAAATCGCACCATCTGTATGGGCAATACGGAATTGTACTTCCGGTTGATAAGGAAACGCTTTCCAGTTCACCGTATTGATCGACTGAAAATCCACCTTTTCTTTGTCCAGCAAGGCAGGAACATTCTCCACCGCCACATTAGCCAGACTCACTTTCTTTACATTCAACTCTTTCATTTCTTTCTTTTGGGGGTTAGTTGCAGACAAGGGATAAAAACAGAGCAGAGATAAAAACAAGACTGCTGATTTCAACACCAAGTGTGCAAGGGTTCTTTTGTTCATATTTTGATTACATTAAACAATTCATTTCTATACGGTTATGAATATAAAATTAGGCGCGGATTACGCGGATTACACG
>ULKY01014246.1_pt1 | contig 14076 bp, 10 predicted proteins | sample 1951261 | NCBI WGS metagenome assembly ULKY01 (sample SAMEA4835511, study PRJEB28245) | human gut metagenome | biome: gut microbiome; material: fecal sample | place: Denmark | collected 2008 | reverse complement strand
TTCCCCCGTCCCCGCCGGTAACAGTCAACTTACCTGTTGCCGCATCATACTTGACAGCTGTGACATATTTTCCAGCTGCGGCCTGTAATTCAGACAAATCTTTAGTCAGCTTATCCACTTTCTCGTTTAAGCTGTCGATGTCATCATCATAGTCCTTACAAGATACAAATGTTCCTGTCGAGGTCACCATTAAGGCACCGAACAGGATTGCACTTAAAAACTTTTTGTTCATAATAGAAAAACTTTAAATTTATAAATTTAAAAAACTAAAATTGATTATACATAAATCATTGATTCTAAGAGCGAATTATTCTGTTCACGAGCTAGAAAGCGCAAAGGAGACATTCCGACTATTTTACTAAAAGAGGCATAAAAAGCACTTCTAGAGGCAAAACCACATCGCTGTGGGAGTTCCTCTAATGAACATTTCCCAGCATGGAGTAACTCTTTAGCATATTCCACACGGTAGGTATTCAACAACTCCTTCAAATTGCAGTTGAAATACTTGTTTATCACATTCGATAGGTAAGTTTGGTTGGTGTCTATCATTACGCTAAACTTTTTCAAAGAAAGCTCCGAATCCAAAAAGACTTGCTTTATTTCAAGGTTGTACAATATACATTTATATAGGGTACAATCCACCTTTCTCCCTTCAGCCCCCTTGTTGGCGAACTGTAGTTCCCACTGGCGTTCAGCAGCCTTAAGAAGCAGGTTTTTCTGTCTCTTCGAAGTAGCAGTCCGTCTGTGTCGTCTCAAGAATAGATAGTCCATATTTTTATTTACTTTTAATCTTCACTTCAACATCTTCACAACTATACATTATTATATAGCATGTCATCAGTTATACGATAGATCTCTTATTAAGAGATATGTTACGCACACATAATACACTATAAATCAACGAACTATATTAATATAAGAATACTTCAGAAGACTAAATCTTGTATTCAAAAAACGTTTTTTTTGAATCAATTATTAAATTTCCTCGCTAAATTGTTCTAATTCTCAAAACTTTGCTTAAATTTGCGACAAAATATATATCTCTTAATAAGAGATATACAATATTTTAACTTGGTGTTTTTTGTATAAAGTACTTGTAATAAGAAGATTATCTCCAAAATCAAAGAATAAAATCTAGGTAAACTTTGCCTTTCCTTTTATTCAAGTTTATCCACTAAAATATAGTTGTATCAACTATAATTCATATAAAAACAAACCTATGACAATCATCATATTACGGAAAAATCCTGAATATTTGGGAACTGATATTTTTTTCACAACAAATGGGTGGACGAAAACAGCATGATGGTTTATGGCAATTCTTTCAGGATCTATCTGTAATCCGATTTTCCTTTACTATAACAGCATCTTCTGACAAAAGATAACATAAAGAGATCATGCTGTTCCGACCTTGCAACAAGCATATTCAACTCAGCCACATCAGAAATTGCTATCATCTTTAGAAAGAACAAACACTAATTTATTGAAAAAACACTGGACACACTGGTCCCGTCAAATGGAGGATACCCTGTGATATGATATCCTCTTTTTGACAAGAAACAATATCTTTACCCTATTATCACAAGAATTCTCTCAGCACCACCATATTCGCTTTGTCTATCACGGTGGTATCCAATGCTGCCAGATAAATCAAAGTCGTTTTTTCCGAATCATGTCCCATTCCTTCACTTATTACAGAAAGAGGAATATGTTTGCCTCTGGCAACACTGGCCCATGAATGGCGCGCCACATACATAGTCAGAGGATGAACAAGCCCTAACTTTTTCCCTATTTCTTTTAGCCTTCTGTTTACCAAGCAGATGGAATTTTTATATTGTAATCTTTCATCTTTTCTGATATGAATTATAATAGGAAGAAGATAAGTCGAGAAGTTTCCAGGATATTTATCCACTATATCCTGCATACATTTCTCCCATCTGATGGAAAGCAACTGACCGGTTTTCTTTCTCCTATAAGTCAGCATACCATTATTTAAATCTGTTTTTTTAAGAAAAGCCATGTCCACAAATGACATTCCCCGAGTATAAAAACTGAACATAAACATATCACGCGCAAACTCCATTGACTGAGAGTGACTTAAATCCATCTCCTTCAGTTGTCTGATTACTTTAAAAGAAATAGCCCGCTTCACCGTTTTTTCCACTCCCGTATAGACATGCTTAAAAGGAAAACGCTGTCTGATCACCCCTTTATCTACTGCACGATTATACGTTGCACGCAAAATACGCATATAAAAAGAAACGGTGTTCATACTTGCTCCCTGCGCCTTTAAATAAGTTTCATACCCCATCATCAACTCGGCATCCATATTGCTCAACAGAACATCCTTGCCATCCATAAATTTCATAAAACTGTTCAGTGTAGCTCTATACGTCTCACTGGTACGCAATTTTCCCGATTGTCTCAGACTGGCAATATTCACTTGCATAAAGGAAGACAGTGTCTTCTTACCTGAAAAGGATAATCTTTTACTTCTTACTCTAGTTGATTCCACCATAATACTTGTTTTTAAGTTGATTCTTTTTTTCTGTAAAAACCTCAAGCCAAGATAAGCGATTATTCCCAGCGGTCTTTTATAAGGTCTGCAATAGGGGAGATTGTTCAAAGAAACAGGAATTTTTCACTGCATTTAAAAACAAAAACGCATGTTTATTCCTTTTAAAGAATTATATTTGTAGAAGAAAGCCATAAACCTGTGTCTATGATGAAAAGAATAGAATTCATATATTTATTGACTGGTTTCTGTACAATCTGCTCATGTACCTCGAAAGCAAATAGTGAAATTAAGGAAGTGATAACAGAGGTACACAATACTGTGACAGAAGCCATTGCCGAAATTGTAGAAAAAGATATCAAACCCGAAGACATCAGGCTTGACAAGGAACTGCTGTATGATAAACATACTTTGGAGGATACCTATCCTTATAAAGACACCACCCGTCATTTCCAATGGGAAAAAATAAAGGAACGACTGGCGCTGTTGGAGAACATCCAGAGAAAGCCGACACAATGGTGTATCTTACAGAATTATAAAAACCGGAACGGAGAAGCACCTTTAGTGAAAAATTTTAAAAGGGACGCATACAAACGGATAGCCGACACATTGGGAGTGGAACGCTATCAGGGAATTCCTCTTTTCCTAACAGATGACACCCTTACTGCCAAACGCTACGGACTAGATGGACTTCTTACCCGTCACCTAGGTGAGGAAGGAAAATTTACCAAAGTAGAACCTGTCTTTATAGGTGGTGAATGGTATGCTCCGGCAAAATATATAAAACTGATTCCCGACAGCGTAGTGTTCAACAAAGCTATTTTTATAGACCGCCATAATCAGAATATAACTACTTTGGAACGGAAAGAAAAGGGCTGCTGGCTGATACGTAGCATGAATCCTGCTACAACAGGACAACATCGTCCTCCATACGCCCAAGAAACTCCATTGGGTATGTTCGTTCTACAAGAGAAAAAGACTAAAATGATTTTTCTAAAAGACGGTTCTGCCGCCACCGGTGGTTTTGCACCTTACGCCAGTCGTTTCAATAATGGTGGTTATATCCACGGAGTGCCCACCAATGCGCCGGCAACAGGGATCATAGAATACAGTTATACGTTGGGTACCATCCCCCGCTCACATATGTGTGTAAGAAATGCCACCTCTCATGCCAAGTTTATTTTCGAATGGGCACCTGTTAATGAGACGATTATATTTGTTTTGGAATAGAAATGTGCGTAACTTTGCACCCGTTATCCAGTTTTTCCATACGCATGCAAAAAACTTTTTTACTCCTGTTCCTATTCCTCTTTCCGTCGAGCAATGTATCGACCCGGACGGCTACACCCGAAAAGAAAGTTGCTACATCTGTCCCTGCACCTCAAAAAATGGACGGCGAACAATTATTTGAAGATATGCAATTGGGAGGGGTGGTCAATTTCCTGGCATTCCGACAGGCTGTGGCAGGATACAACTTGATTAAACAAAAAAGCAAATCCATACTGACATTGATTGATTTCACCAAACCCTCTACCGAAAAACGTTTGTTTGTCTTTGATATGGAACAGAAAAAGATGCTATACTCATCAGTGGTCTCTCATGGAAAAAACAGCGGCGAGAACTATGCTACCTCTTTCTCCAACGAAGTCGGCTCTTATAAAAGTTCCCTCGGCTTCTATCTTACCGGAAACACATATCAAGGTAAAAACGGATACTCTCTTTTATTAGACGGGCTGGAAAAAGGCATAAATGACCGGGCCCGTGAACGTGCCATTGTGGTTCATGGCGCCGCATACGCCAATCCATCCGTTTGCAAATCGGGTAGATTAGGACGGAGTTTCGGTTGTCCGGCTTTGCCACAGGCACTGACCAAACCTATTATCAATACGATAAAAGGGGGAAGCGTACTCTTTATTTATGCCAATAATAAAGAGTATATGGCTAAAAGTTCTATTTTGCCTAACCAGACATCACAAGAATTATTTACTGAAGCATGTGAAAGTGAGCAAACCGTTTCAGCTCATTTATAGTTTCTCCTCAAGCGGTTCCTTCATTATTTCTTAGTTATTTTCTTTTCTTCTGATTTCAAACGGTGTTCTACTTTCTTTAAATCTTCGCCTGCAGGCAATTGTTCCGGATAGATTCCTCGGCTTACCCCATCATATTCCGAACAGCCGTATTATTCTCAATATGTTCTTTTTCAATTGATGACTGTCCATAAAGATCTTTTTGTTGTACGTTAATAGAAGTCATCTCAGCAGCAAAATCTTTTGCCTTAATGCTGATGGTTGGTAAGAAATCGACCAGCGGACGACTGTGGGGCGCACCAAGTTTACATTTTAGCAACGCTGTGTCAAGATGAAACAAGGCTTTATCTCCTTTTGAACGGATAATGGCAAAACCTTTACTATCTACTCCGCGTTCATAAAACACACCCGATAACAGCTTTTCCGTTTCAGCCAATTTAGTCCGTGCTTGAACCCGCTCATAATCCAACAGATGTTGTTCCACCAATTCTGCACGCCTTGTCTGAACAGCAAAGTAGTTTTGAGCAAAAGCTATAGCCGGTTTACGCGCATCACCATTTTGAGCAGTCAAATAACAGGCATAACGGGTAAGATAGATATCATCTATCTCTCTTTCTGCACCTTTAGGTAAACTTATCATTTTGCTGACGTCAGCAAAATGATAGGTCACATCTTCACCTGCATTCGTGCAAGCAGCTTTCGCTTTATTGATGATAGCCTCAAAGTTTCTCCACTGGGTATAACCCAATAAGAAATACAACTCGCGTGCACTCCAACACTCTACTCCATGATAATCACAAACGATACTTTCAAACTGCTTGAACTAATCTTTTATTTCCTCGGTTTTCATCATATATTCTCCCATATTACTTGTTATTACGTCAATGCCCTCCTTCTACTACAGAATTCACACTACATATTTGCACAAATATAACCTTTTATTATCAGATCCGATCAACAAAACTCTTTTTCCTAACTATTTCGATTCTTATATTATCCGTTTTTTCTAGAACAGACTTATTTCAAGAGTTATTTTACATCTCATTAGTATCCATTTCAAAGCATATTTAAATCCATAAAGAACATTTTTCTTTATATACCCGACAAATAGCAAACCATCAAACGTCTTTTTACTCTTTTTGATATTCTTCAAACTCGCGAGAATCGCTTAAACGCTTCCTTCTCGTCCCGTTCATCGAAATAATCAAATGAGAGAGTAGTTTGCTCTTAAAATCATTTCATACTATTTTGCTATCGTGTTCAAACAAAGATTGGAAATAAAAATAAGAGAATTGAATCTTTTCTAATTCAAAAACGAATAAATTGACTACTTTTGTCCGAGTTATTACTAATAAAACTAGCGATATGGTTCTGAACTACATTTGGATAGCCTTTTTTCTGATAGCCTTCGTAGTAGCGTTGATGCGACTCGTTTTCCTTGGCGACACACAAGTGTTTCCCGAAATTATCAACTCTACTTTCAGTTCTTCCAAAACTGCATTTGAAATTTCACTGGGACTGACCGGTGTCCTTTCCCTTTGGCTGGGTATCATGAGAATAGGCGAGCAAGGCGGAGTCATCGCTCTGTTTTCCCGATTGCTGGGACCTCTGTTCAGTAAACTTTTTCCCGATATCCCCAAAGGACATCCTGTGACAGGTAGTATCTTTATGAATCTGGCAGCCAATATGCTGGGACTAGATAATGCCGCCACTCCCTTAGGACTGAAAGCAATGGAGGGCCTGCAAGAACTGAACCCCAAGAAAGATACTGCCAGTAATCCCATGATTATGTTCCTGGTACTGAATACTTCGGGGCTGACTCTGATTCCTATCAGCATCATGGTATATCGCGCTCAACTAGGTGCTGCCCAACCTACAGACATATTTGTCCCCATCCTGCTGGCAACCTTCTTCTCTACCTTGGCAGGTATTGTCGCTGTAAGCATTTATCAGAGAATCAACCTGTTTAACCGTACCATCCTCTTCTTCTTAGGGGGAATGAGTTTGCTGGTAGCAGGAATTATTTATTTCTTCAATACCTTGTCACGAAACCAGATAGATATTTACTCCACTACCTTTGCCAATGTCTTTCTATTTCTTATCATCATCGGCTTCATTGTAGCAGGGATCAGAAAAAAAATCAATGTCTACGACTCCTTTGTTGAAGGGGCCAAAGAAGGATTCAACACTGCCGTACGCATCATTCCTTACCTGGTAGCCATACTGGTAGGCATCGGTGTCTTCCGTGCATCGGGTGCGATGGACTATTTGATTGACGGCATTGACAGAGCCGTAAAGCTATGCGGTATCGACAGTGATTTCGTAGGAGCACTCCCCACAGCACTGATGAAACCATTGAGTGGAAGCGGAGCACGCGGATTGATGGTGGATGCCATGACTACATACGGTCCCGATTCTTTCGTAGGCAGACTGGCCTGTATCTTTCAAGGTTCCACAGACACTACCTTTTATATCCTGGCAGTATATTTCGGTAGCGTAGGAGTAGTGAGGACACGCCACGCCGTTCCTTGCGGACTACTGGCCGATTTGGCCGGAGTGATTGCGGCTATTCTTATCTGTTATTTATTCTTCGGCTAGGGACAGAGGAAAAGTTATACTTACGGTGGTAAAATGTCCCTCTTCCGAATGGATTCCCATTTGGCCGCCGTAAGTAGATATAATTTTCAAAGAAAGGCTTAGCCCGATGCCTTGCCCCTTGTAAGAACGTGTATTACTAGCACGATAGAAAGATTGAAAAATCAATTCTACCTCTTCTTGAGGAATACCAATACCCTGGTCCCTGATTTCCACCACTCTCCGGCCCTCCTTTTCGAACAAGCTGATTTCCACATCCTTATCCGAATATTTACAGGCATTATCCACTACATTCTGAAGGGCTATTCCCAATAAATAAGGATTGGCACGGACAATAAAGTCATTCTCCTCCCTAAGTGTGGAAGACAGACGAATACGAGGACGGCCGGCATACTGCTCCCTCAGCATCCGAGGCAGGCAAACATCCTCTACCGTATTTGCTAGAATATCCTTATCCTGACGGGATAAAAACAGCAAAGACTTTATCAGCAGAGAAATACGTTTGCTCTCTACCGAGATACGTTCCAAAGAATCCATATATTCCGAAGTGCTACGCTCTTTCAGAAGGGCTATTTCGCACTCCCCCTGAATAGCAGTAAGCGGGTTGTTCAATTCATGGGAAGCGTTGCTGACAAATGATTTCTCGGATTTAAACGCTGTGTCAATACGATCCAGCATCCCATTCAGTGACACAATCAGCTGATCCAGCTCATCCTTGTTCCCATAGCTTCTCAGACGTACATTCAGGTTATTGGCGCGGATACGCTTCAATTCTTTCAAGATATGTTGCAGGGGAGTAAGAATCCGGTTAGAATAAACACGCCCGATAAAAAAAATAAAAATAGAACTGATGACAACGAGAGTAACCGAAAGTAGCAAAATATGCTCCTGTATCTCCTTGCCATAAGTGTTTTCAGAGAAGACAAAGACAATAAAATATCCTTCATTATCCGGATAATAGAGAGCCGCACCCAATTCTTTCTTATATTTAAAAGTCACCGGAGTACCGTCACCATGAAAAAGTCTTTCCTGCTGCCTGGCATTGAGATATTTTCCCAACGTGTCCTTGACGTGTGCCAACGTGTCCATATTCAATAATACTTCCCTTGCTTGCGGCAGCAGCTCATCATATTTCTGCTGGATTAACCGATAGCTCTGTTCGTCAACTTCATCTTTTTCCCAATATTTCTGAGCAGTGATAAATGCCTTCTCCCGCAAATAAGACTCATACAGACGGTTGATATAGCGAGAGCTGAACAAATAGAACACGCTCATCACCATGATAATGGCACACATCGTAATGAGGGAATAAAACAAAGCTATTTTAGGTCCAATCTTCATGTCTATCCTTTCTTTTAAGTTTCTCTATATCCTAAAGATACTTTTCAATCAGTCATCATATAGCCCACACCCACCACTGTATGTATCAACTTGTCCTCAAAACCTTTATCTATTTTGGCGCGCAAATAATTCACATATACATCCACTACATTCGTATTGGTGTCAAAATTCTTATCCCACACATCACGTAATAGCGTAAGCCGGGAAAGCACCGCCCTTTGATGCAACAAAAAATACTCTAATAACCGATATTCCTTTACCGTAAGATCAATATCCATGTTTCCCCGGCGAGCACGCCGCAACGTACAGTCCAAAATCAAATCCCCACAAACCAATTGCTGTACAGGAACCTCCTTACTCCGGCGGAGCAAAGCCTTGATACGCGCCTCGAGTTCCTGAAAGCTAAACGGTTTCACCAGATAATCATCCGCTCCGGCATCCAGTCCTTTCACAATATCGTCTGTAGTTCCAAGCGCCGTCAGCATAACAACAGGAGAGTGATAGCCGAAACGCTGCCGGTACATGCGGCACAGTTCCAATCCGTTCATACCCGGCATAATGATATCCAATATCAACAAATCAAAAGACTCATTCTGAAGCAGTTCCCATCCCGCATTACCATCGTACACCACAGAGACCTCGTGACCGAACTCACGAAGCCCTCTTTCAATGAACGAGGCAATATTTATCTCATCCTCTACCAATATTATTTTTGCCATAAACAAATCTGTTTTTCTGTCGGTTGCAAATATACATCATTATAATTTTCTTTGCAGCAGATTACCTTCTTTATCATACAACATCTTGCTATAAACCCACTCCACAATCAGCGGAAATACGAACAAGGCAAAAAAAGTGGCTCCTATCAAACCGCCAATAATAACAATAGCTAGCGGGCGCTGTGATTCGGAACCTATGCCATGACTCATGGCAGCAGGCATCAACCCGATAGCCGCCATGGCCGCCGTCATTACAATGGAACGGATACGCGAGCGCATTCCTGTTTTCACCGCATCCGGCAAGGATAGCCGTGTATGCAGATTATGCTTGATATCCGAAATCATAATCACCCCATTCTGAATACAGATACCGAATAAAGCAATGAAACCGATCCCCGCAGAAATTGAGAAATTAAATCCCGTCAGCAACAATGCGGCAATACCTCCCACGGCTGCAAAAGGTACATTCAGCAGCACCAGTCCTGCATCTCTGGCATTCGAAAAAAGTACAAACAGAATGACAAAGATAATAGCGATACTCACAGGAACCACCTGGGCCAAACGCTTGGACGCCCGTTGCTGGTTCTCAAAATCTCCCGTCCATTTCAAAGAATATCCTTCAGGAAGATGGATCGCGGCATTTACTTTCTTTTGTGCCTCTGCCACCGCCGTTCCCATGTCCCGTCCCCGCACGGAGAATTTGACCGCACAGAAACGAGTGTGGTTGTCCCTGAAAATAAGTAAGGGTCCTGTAATGGTACGGATATCCGCCAATTCCTTGACAGGTATCATGGCTCCATCGCTGGCCGGAACCAATATCTTGCCTATCTGATCTTCGTTCTGACGGAATTCCGGATTATAACGCACCATAATATTGAACTTCCGTTCATCTTCATAAAGTAAAGAGGCCGATTTTCCGCCGATAGCCATCTCGATGATGGACTGCACATCTTCTTTCGCTACCCCGTATCGTGCCAGTTTCTGTTCATCCAGTTCGATACGCAGTTCAGGCTGGCCGATGTTACGGATTACTCCCAAATCTTCAATACCTTCCACAGTCCCCAAAATCTTATCAATCTGTACGGCAAGTTTCTGTGACTCATATAAGTCCTTGCCGAACACTTTCACCGCAATAGAGCCCTTTACCCCCGATGCCGCCTCCTCCACATTATCCGATATAGGCTGTGAGAAGTTGAAGTCGATGCCCGGATAAATGGATAAATCCTGCTGCATCTTATCAATCAGTTCCAGTTTGGTCAGTTTGCTCTCCCATTCTTTCTCGGGATAGATGTCTACATGAAATTCAATATTATAGAAACCGGTCGCATCTGTTCCGTCATTCGGTCGTCCGGTTTGGGACATCACTTGTCTCACTTCGGGATAAGCCATCAGTTTACGACGCATGGTGTTGGCCAGCTCCACCGATTCATCCAAAGCGATGCTTTGCGGAAGCGTGGCGCGTACATAAATGGAACCTTCATTCAGCTGAGGAAGAAACTCCGTTCCCAAGAAAGTAAAAAGCCACAATCCGAAAACCGCCACCACCGTAGAGAGTCCGATAGTGAGACTGCGACGGGCATGAAACCGGTCGAACAGCAACGAAGCTTTTTCATTGATAAAACGGACGATACAGTTATTCCTCTCACGGACATCACGTTTCAGCAACATAGAAGACAGGACAGGAACCAGTGTCAAAGTGAAGATCAAAGCCCCCAGCAGTGCGAATCCCAATGTATATGCCAACGGAGAGAACATCTTTCCTTCCACTTTCTGAAAAGAGAATATAGGCACCAACGCTGTGATAATAATCAATTTGGAGAAGAACACCGCTTTCGCCTTATCTTTGGCAGTGCTCCGGATAAGCCCCATTTTCGACATCCGGTTGAACGCAGGCATTCCCACCTCGTACGCTTTTCTGTCCAGCGCCACAAAAACCCCTTCTACCATCACCACGGCGCCATCAATGATGATGCCGAAATCTATCGCTCCCATAGAAAGCAGATTGGCAGACATTCCCATCGCTCTAAGGCAGATAAAGGCAAAGAGCAGCGCCAACGGAATCACGATGCCGACAATCACTGTCGTCCGCCAATCCGCCATAAAAATTAAAACGATAAACGTAACTAACAATATACCCTCAATAAGATTATGAGTCACCGTATGAACAGCCAGATTGACTAAGTTCTCACGGTCATAGAATGGAACAATCTCCACATCCTCGGGCAGAATCCCTGTATTCAGTTCTGCTATTTTATGCTTCAAAGCAGCAATCACCTCACCCGGATTTTCTCCTTTCCGCATGACGATAATGCCTTGCACCACATCATCTTCCTCCATGCGTCCTACTTGTCCCAGTCTGGGCAAACAGGATTCGTGCACATCCGCCAAATGACGGACCAATACAGGCGTACCGTTGATATTCTTCACTACAATATTCCGGATTTCCTCCAAATCATTGATTAATCCGATTCCACGCACCACATAGGCCTGTGAGCTCTTAGTAATCACATCTCCTCCGACATTGATATTACTCTTTGCAATAGCATCATACAGTTCCAATGAAGTAATACCGTAATTTATCAGTTGATGGGGATTCACACTGACTTCGAAAGTCTTTACCTCGCCACCGAAACTCACAATATCAGCCACACCCGGCACAGCACGGAGATTGCGGTCTATCACCCAGTCCTGAATTGTTTTCAATTCGCGCACATCACGCTTGCCACTGCGCAAAGTGTAGCGGTAAATCTCTCCCGTCGGGCCATAAAGCGGCTGTACTTCAGGAGTGACCCCTTCCGGTAAATCAGCATCATTCAACAAGTTATACACCTGCTGGCGAGCTATGAAATCATCGACATCGTCCTCAAACATCACATTGATAACAGACAGACCGAAAAGAGTGGTAGAACGGATATCAGTCTTCTTCTGAACAGGATTCATCGCTATTTCAACAGGGATAGTGATGAATTTCTCCACCTCTTCCGCACTTCTCCCCGGCCACTGGGTGATTATGGTCACTTTCGTGTTCGTCACATCGGGAAAAGCATCTACAGGTGTATGTGTGAAAGATATCGCCCCTGCAATGACCGCTATCGTGGTACAGAAAAATATAAAAAATTTATTTTTCAGTGAAAAAGCTACTATATTATCAATAAACTTATGCATACTTTCCTTCTATTTAGAATCGTCATTCAAAGCATTATAAACCAACAAAACATTTTTGTTAAGAATCTTATCGCCTCCGGTAACACCGGAACGGAGATAGCATTCCTTATCCGACCGCTTGTAAATCTCCACCTCTTTCACCTGAAGACTGCCGTCGCCGTCTACCGCTACCACATAATTCTTCCCATTCTCAAAAACCAGCGAATGAGGGTCTATCCGTGCCATCCGTTCCTCGGATGCCTTGCAAGTCACCTTTACATTGGTAAACATACCCGGCTTCAGCAGATAATCCTTATTTTGCAATTTTATGCGCACGCTCATCGTTTTACTCTCGTCATTCAGCACCTGATACACTTTGTCTATAGTGCCTCCGAAACTCCTGTTCCGATAAGCCAGTGTAGTAATCTCCACCCTGTCTCCTGCACATACTTTGCTGATATCACTTTCATAGACATCGGCCATCACCCAGACATTCTCCAACCCCGATACAGTAAATAATTCCTCACTCTGGTCTGAACGTATCTGCATATCTTTGCTGATGTTTTTATTGACAATAAATCCCGCTACCGGAGACTTCACTTGATAAATGGAATTACCCAACAGATGATAAATGGAGAAAACTTCCTTCACCCTTTTATCCTCCGCCTCGGCTGCGGCCAGTTCTTGCTTTGCCTGGAGCATATCGCGCTCCGAAGCTATGCCCGAAACATACATGTCCTGAGTCGCATCCATGGCACGCCGGGCGGTAAGCACTTGTTGGGCAGCATCTTTCTGCTGTTTCTCATAGTCGGCCACTTCCCCGCTACGGATTACGGCCAGAACCTCACCTTTTTGCACATAATCTCCCGTTTCCGCATGGACTTCCGTCACCGTCCCCCCGAATATGGGATACACCCGTGCCACCTGTTCTTGGTTGAAAGTAACACGACCGTTCAGGGTAAGTTCCATCGTGACCTCCTGTATACTTACAGTATCAATGGCCACTACTTGTTTCAAACTGTCTGTCAGGAAGATCCCCCCATTGGTCGTGTCTGTTTGTTCAGCCGGTGCCGAACAGTTACAAAGAAGAGGAAAAAATAAGCCCAGTAAAAAGATATTATGATTCATTGTTGTTCTCTGATTGATAAGTTATTAATAATTAAATACATTTTGTCCGATAACTCGGTTCAAATTCTCCATAGCCAGAAGCAAGTCCTTACGTGTGTCATATAACTGTATACAAGTTTCTTTATAACTCTCATAATAGTCTATAAATTCCAACAGACTGATACTACGTTTCCGGAACGTTTCATTCACTCCCGCTATCAGTTTCTCAAAGTTCTGTTCCAAATCACTATCCACCGACTGATAAAGATTCATCGCCTTCTCCAGCTGCGAATAAGCGGTAAAAAGCTCCATCTCCGCTTTTCCCATGGCATACTCCTTTTCCTTATCCGCTTTCATGATTTCGATGCGGGCCGACTTTATATTACCCTGATTACAGTTAAATATAGGAACAGAGAAACTGATCCCCACAGCAAAGTAATTATTGATAAAATTACCGGCACGGTCATAAGTCCCTTTAAAGGATACTTCGGGAAAAGCCAGCGACTTCTGAAGTTTAAGGTTCGCCTGCGAAGCACGGATATAGGTACGGGCCAGTTTTAAATCGGGACGTCCAGTCATACGTGCCATCAAGTCCGCATAAGAGAGTTGTGACAAGTCCAGCTGTTTC
>ULKY01020134.1_pt1 | contig 14259 bp, 7 predicted proteins | sample 1951261 | NCBI WGS metagenome assembly ULKY01 (sample SAMEA4835511, study PRJEB28245) | human gut metagenome | biome: gut microbiome; material: fecal sample | place: Denmark | collected 2008 | reverse complement strand
GGCGCACAGTTTCGTCTTTACCGACCTGCCGGAAGGCGACATCACCGATGCCGAAGGTATGGAAGCCGTTGTGAAAAAGTGCGGGGCGGAGGCAATCATCAACTGTGCGGCCTATACGGCTGTGGACAGGGCCGAGAGCGACAAAGCGGCGGCGGAACGCATCAATGCGGACGGGCCGGCGGTGCTCGCTGCGCTCGCCGTGCGGTACGGTTGTCGGCTCATCCATCTCTCGACCGATTACGTCTTCGACGGTAACGCCCGGAGACCTTATCGCGAAGAAGACCCCGTGGGACCGGTGAGCGTTTACGGCAGGACGAAACTGACCGGTGAAGAACGGGTGCGGACGTCCGGTGCATGCGGAGCCATCGTGCGTACGGCATGGCTCTATTCGGAATTCGGCAATAATTTCGTGAAAACCATGCTGCGGCTGGCCGGCGAAGGAAAGACGCCGAGTGTGGTCGACGACCAGTACGGTACGCCTACTTATGCGACGGACCTTGCGCGCGCCCTCATGGTGTTGGTGCAGCGGCCCGGCGAGGACATGGAACTGTTCCACTATACGGATGGAGGCGAAACTACCTGGTATGATTTCGCGGTGGAAATATTCCGCCAGGCGGACATGCCTGTTGCGGTCGTGCCGGTCGATACGGCGGGTTATCCGACAGCCGCGCGTCGGCCGCATTCCTCCGTACTGGACAAGAGCCGCATAGCGGCCGTGGGGGCGGTGCTACCGGATTGGCGCGCATCGTTGCGGACATGTCTGGATATTCTGTTGCCGCAGAACGGAGATAAATAAATTGAAATACCGGAGTTTATGAAAAATATTCTGATTACCGGCGGAGCCGGGTTCATCGGCAGCCATGTGGTGAGGCTGTTCGTGAACAAGTATCCCGATTGCCGCATCGTCAATCTCGACAAGCTGACCTATGCGGGAAACCTCAATAATCTGAGGGATATCGAGAACAAACCAAATTATACATTCGTGCGGGCAGATATTTGCGATTACGAGCGCATGGGCGAAATCATGCGGGAGTATGCGATAGACGGCATCATTAATCTGGCCGCCGAAAGCCATGTGGACCGGAGCATCAAGGACCCGTTCACCTTTGCGCGGACGAATGTGTTGGGGACGCTCGCCTTGTTACAGGCGGCCAAAGAGTATTGGAACGGCGATTACGAGGGCAAGCGGTTTTACCATATTTCCACGGACGAGGTGTACGGGGCGCTGGAGATGACGCATCCCGAAGGTATCGAACCGCCGTTCACGACGACGGCATCTTCGGGCGAACATCATTTGGCCTATGGCAGGGAATTCTTTTATGAAACGACCAAGTACGACCCGCACAGCCCGTACAGTGCGAGCAAGGCGTCGAGCGACCATTTCGTGCGGGCCTTCCACGATACGTACGGACTGCCGACCATCGTGACCAACTGTTCGAACAATTACGGGCCTTACCAGTTTCCGGAAAAGCTGATTCCGCTTTTCATCAACAACATCCGTCACGGTAAGCCACTTCCCGTATACGGTCGTGGAGAAAATGTCCGGGACTGGCTCTATGTCGAGGACCATGCACGTGCCATCGACGTCATTTTCCATAACGGCCGGGTTGCCGATACCTACAATATTGGCGGGTTCAACGAATGGAAGAACATCGACTTGATAAAGGTCATCGTCCGGACGGTGGACAGGCTGCTCGGCAATCCGGAGGGAACGAGCGAGAAGCTGATAACCTACGTGACCGACCGTGCGGGGCACGACCTGCGCTATGCGATAGATTCCACGAAGCTGAAGAATGAACTCGGATGGGAGCCGAGCCTTCAGTTCGAAGAGGGCATCGAAAAAACCGTCCGCTGGTACCTCGACAATCAGGAGTGGTTGGATAACGTCACGAGCGGCGAATACGAAAAGTATTACGAGAAGATGTACCGGAATCGGTAACGGCATCGTTCCGTGTATGACGGATGGAGATAAGAGGGGGCCCGACGGCCCCCCTCTTTTGCATGCCGGTCTGCTTCGGTATGTTGTGTGTTTGTCCGGAGAAGCTGGGGGGAGACAAACGTGCGGAGCCTCCGGTCGGTTGTGGCGAGAGCGGTGGTGAGGCGGAACATGGTAAATCGTTGTTTTCCTAATTGTGGTGTAGCATGCGAAGGCACGGTGCGGTTGCCCACGGAGTTTTCCGTTCGGTTGATGAGTTGTAGAGGGCTTATTTTATTATGGAACCATGCCGACAGCGGACGCTTTGGCGGACAGTTCGATGATGTGTACAGACAATCATTCCCCAATTGGACAAAAGGTTAATGTTGATTTGCAAAAACGTTTCGGCAGAAGTTTGTTCCGGCGCCGAATAAGCAATTAACACATTTTTTTGTACCTTTGTTATGAAAGCGGTCATTTGCCGCTGGACATACAGAAAGAAGCGTTATGCTCATCTTGTGAATTGGAAACGTAGGAAATTTCACAATTACACGCAAGAATGGCATAGTGGTTCTCACGCATATAGCGTGGGCTGCTATTACTACATTCGTGTGTAAAGGTTATTCCTACGACCTCCAATTCAGAACGTGGCATCGCAGTTCCACGCTTGAACCGATGAACTTTCAATATCTTATTGATTATCAAATTATATATTCAATCTTCTTTGTAATTTGATACCGCAAAGCTCCCGTTATTATCGCTAACATAAGGCTTAGATAAACACTATCAATAAACTTTAAGCTTCTACCACATCCCAAATATCTCTCAATTCTCTGCAGTCCATATTGGCGAATCTGTTTTTCTGTATAGCTACACATAAAAAGTAACGAGGCCGACTCATACCTACATAAGCAACTCTTAGGCTTTTGAGTTTTCTATCCTCTTTTCCTGTATATGCAATTCCTTTAAATTGTTCAGCTAAGCGCTCTGATTCATGCTTACCAAAATATGATGTTTCTAAATAAAGAGTTGAAGCATGAGTTTCGCCCTTAACAGCATGAACAGTGGCCACTTCTATATCTATGTTTTCCTCTTTGTAAACATTGCCTTGTTCTAACTTTTGTTCTGCCACACCATCAGCAATTGTAGCATTAAAGAATTCGTTTGCCGATTCTGTAGCATTCTTACCAAACAAGGGTAAAAAGGTTCCTGTCAAATAATTGTAGATGGTTTCCTTTATTTGCAGTTTATCTCCCTTCTCGCTACGCTTTGAAATCATCCTGCCCCATTCCATTATATTACATAGAAATTCTTCTTTATCCTTGACATCTTTAGTTGCTAAGAAATCAAGTAAAGAAGTGATTGTATAACGTCTCGAGTCGTTTTTAATATCACATAATTCCAAGAATTTTATCACTCCTTGAATGATGGATGTCCCATAATCTTTTACTGAGTTTATATGACTTTTTAATAAGAAACTATCAAAGGAGTCACTTTCCAACTTTACAGTTGTATTCTTTCTTTCAAATAAAGGATAGTACGCTTCTATATATCTTTTTTTGTCATTTGTTCCTTTCTTGCCTACCCATCCACATGCTTTTATGTTAATTCTATGTAGAGGATCCTCACCCCTCTCTCTGATGGCAATATCCAGCACAGAAATATTTCCCATTTCTGGGATTATAGTAGTTCTAAGGAGTTCTGCATATTTGGGCAACACCACTAATGGGTCTTCATAGGTTATGATGACTGGTTTAACTGAACAAATATCTTCATTACCTACCAACTGATGGTTGTCTTCCATACACAACGAACGTAGAGGCTTGGCTATTTTTTCTCCAAAACGATTGCTGTTATGTATAGGTAAGACATTATCAGCTTTCAATCTATCATTATCATTTTCGTTATTTCTTTCTCCGTCATAGATGGCTTGGCAATAATCTCCAAATCGTTGCACTATAACCTTTTCATCATCAAAAAGTTTCTTTATTAACTCTTCTTGCTGATGGTCGCAGTCTTGTACCTCGTCAATAAAAAGATACTTAAATCTTTTGTGCGAGAAACCGCTGAAATCCAAGTTCTTTTCTCTAATATACCGAAATGCTAAATCGTATGCATCCTCAAAAGACAATATACCCTCCTTAAACATTTCTTCTTTGAGCTTAATAAATTCAGTCGCAGATTCCGAGGTTCTATTGATGTGTTTTTGATTAATGACTACTTTTACATCCTGCCAATTAACCTTTGCATTAATAATTATCTCCTTTTCTTGACAATCTTTAATATAATCTCTTTTTGCACGAATTTGAGCTCTGATAGTACTATCATCTATATTCTGTAAATCATAATCTTTTAGTTTAAATTCGTACTTTTCTACCTTCTTTCCTTTCTTTTTTATCACTTTTGCAGCTGTCAAAATATCCACACCGCCCCAAGCACTGATTTCATCGTCTGAAATCGGATACCCATTGTTTATGACCATCCCATAAATACATTTTTTCAATTTGTTACCAAAAGGCAACTTGCTATATTTTTTCAGTAATACAGCCTTGGCTATATCATTATCCACGTATTGAATCTGGCTTCCATAGAAATAATGAAGCGCTGAAGCTGTGACGTATTTATGCAGAAAGGTTTGGATTGTCCCAAAGAAATTAGGATAATTAAACAAGACATTGGCTTTAGAGCCGACTTTAGCCTTTATCTCATCAATAGCCACGTTCGTATGCGTAAGTACGCATACGCCTTTCCCGTCAGTCATCGGTAACCTGTTGGCAAGAATAATCAATTTTGCCAATAGGGCGGTTGTCTTTCCACTTCCTGGACAAGCCTGTACATAACAGCTACGATCTTCTTTGATAATATTCAGTCTCGTATCATCGAAAGGTTTCTTATCTTTCAAAAGAATATCGTGCGCGATTCTAATTTCTTCATCAGTTGCAAATGGCATACTTCAGTATTTTTTAATGATTCGGGTGGCCTGTAGCGTATTCAATAGCGTCCTTCAAATACTTCAGTTTTTCATCGGTATTTATAATGCGCTTTATTTCTGCTTTAATAACATCATTATCTTTAACTGGAGGCAAATCGCCAACTATCATGCCTGCTAAATATTGTGCCGTGATAGCTTTACTAATTGTACCTTCGTTGAGTGGTGCAAATATTTGATAGCTAATTTTTCTTGTTGGTGAAGTCCCATCGGGATAGTCGTCTTTTACTTTATTCCAAATATCAAGCAGTATTTCATCTGTTATTTCCTGTTCATGTCCATTTTCTTCTATATTTGCAGCCCTTATTGCTGCAGCCAACAATCTGAATAGTCCACTTCCCGCTATATCATACTCCAATGTCCAGTCTTTTGGAAGAAATATTTTTATCTGTTCATTGTTGGTCTCATGTTCTATACACTCAACCTTTTCGTTGCGTATTATCGACAACATATCCTCGTTCAACGGCATCTTTTTCTCTTCCGTCAAGACAGCCTTTAAACGGTTAATGGTCTCTCCAATTGGACCAAAACCAGTAGTTTTGTTTGCTCGGACATTTTTTTCAAATGCAGACAGACTACTGAACACACTTGCCATTGAATCATAATTCACTTCTTCTGTTACGGCTTTTAATTCTGCCAACACAGCATCTTTCAACCAATATTTAGGAGTCTTACGGTCTGAACTGTTATCATCATAATACTCCAATGCTCTCACATCCAAATCAGAGATAACAGCAACAGTTCCAAATGATTTATTGTCCCGGCGTTTGAAGATATTCACATAGCGCTTGTATGCAGTACTACCTACATTAACTATTGAGACCCCGTATTTATTAAGAGGTTTATCTATTATGTCTGCAATGGCGGGAATCAATAGATTCTCAGCATCCCCTTCAACCATAATCAGACCTTTGGCAAAGAAAAGATTTGACTTAGTTGCATCCAAAAAACGCTCCAAGAATTTGTAGTCTGCTGGCTTCATCATTGTGTATTCTTTAGACATCGGGAAAACCTCGTTTCCTTTTAGCACAATCAGATTTTCTAACCGAATCTTTGAAGCCAATGTAATGCTATGAGTAGTAAGAATAAATTGCTCTTTTTTCTGTTGAGAGGATATATAATCTATCAGTCTTAACTGATACTGCGGATGAAGATGAGCTTCTAATTCTTCAACCAATGCAAGTTTCAATCCTTTTTGTTGATTGTTGAACAGAAGCATTTCAGCGGCTATACACAATAGATTAAGAGAGCCAAGACCCGACTTGTTGCCTTCCATAATCAGGTCAAGTAGTCTTAATATTTCGGATAGTTCTCCTCCAGTTAATTTTATTTGGGCATGTCGAGGGTCACCATTTAGCAAGAAATGAGTATGTAGGAAATTGTTGATTTCCTCTGTAATAATCTCACCATTACCACCTTCTTTAAAAAAGTTTTCTATTTCCCTTTTTAGGTCCTCATAGTCTGTTTCTAGTTTGTGCTTCTTATTGTTACCCTGTTCATCCTTTCGGGTCTTGAACAACTCATGTGCACCAAGAATCTGTGCTAATCTTGACTTGTAGCCATGGGTCATATCGGTAAGGGCATCCCTCAGCGGTTTAAAGTATACCACTTTTAAGAGGTCTCTCGCTTCAGAGTCCATTCTTTCGGACTGTCCTTCTATACCAGCAGAGAACTTAGGCAGAATGACATTATCCTTCCTTTTCACATACAGCCAAACCTTGAGTAGATATCTTGTCTTATCTTCGTTCCATGATAGCCATTCCCAAAACAAACCAGAATCTTGCTCGTTTAGTCCATCAAATACACACTCTATTTTAAACTCATCCTTTCGATTTCCCTGTTCATCTTGATAGAAATCTTTATCATCAAATTGAATATACTCTCCACTCTGAGTCCTTAAAACATAACGAATGGCATCAATAATTGCTGTTTTGCCAGAATCATTCTCGCCAATCAGCACATTTAGGCCTTCATGGAAATGAACTTCCACTCCGGGCTTATTATCAGCACCACTGCAATATTTTCTAAAATTCCAGAGTCTAAGTCTTGAAAGGTACATTTTTGAGAAAAATATATATTATTTTCAAACAACTACAATACACTTTTATATCCTGTCAAAGAATCCCTCATATTCTTCATCGATAATCTTCCATTCTCCCATTTTACGTCCACCTACACGAGCTATCTTGTTTAATTCTTGAAGGCGTTTCAGGTATTTCAGAACTTGACGTGTTGATAGCCCCATTGAATCAGCCATTTGAACAGTGCTGACTTTAGGATTCATAGATATCAGTTTATATATTTGGCGACTTGCTTTTATGAACTCTTTTGTGAACTCTATCGGTTCTTTTATGAACTCCACTTCTTGAGATTCCTTGTCTGTGGGAGTATTATTGTCATTCCCTTCAAAATTTAAATTCCATAGAGTCACATGAAATTCGGAAGCATTGGAGGTGAATTCTGGAGCGTGGTAGTCTGAAAGACGCTTATAACGCCTATATGTGTTTATGATTTTCTTCATGCCGCTGCCTCGCCGTTCCATAAGCCCCAATCGGCTGAAGAAATCAGCCAATAACGGATTCCTTCTTTTGGATGGCACCGTAAGAGGGTTCAACTGCTGAATAAGCCTACCGTCCATCATGCCACCGGGAGAGTAGATCTCCATCCTGTCATCGTACATGTCAATATGTATCTCGCTTCCCAACTGCATGTAGTCGCGATGGATGATTGCATTGGCTATCGCTTCCGTTACGGCACGTTCGGGATAGTCTGGCAATTCTTCGCGGTGGTCACTTTCTTTCCACCATTTCTTCCTTGAATTATTCCGCACAAAAGACACGGCATCCTGCAATTGTCCGATTACGCATCCCTCCAACTCAACATCATCTATCGCTTCGCCCAAGCCGTTGGTCATATCCAGTCCATTCCATCGGGTACAGAATATACGGGATTGTCTTATAGGGGATTCGTCCGCTAACAATGCGCCGGCATTTGTCAGATTGCCGTTTTCATCAACGATACCCCATGATACAAACTCGCTGTCTTCAAACGAGCGTTGCAGCCTTTTGTAGTGAACAGACCTGAGTTTGGTAAAAGCCATATCCTCGAATCTGTAGATTGAAGGCAGACTGTCGTATGTTCTGCCGGCACCTTTCAGAACGAGACTTTTCAATTGAATGCGATCCGCAACGACAGACTCATTCCCGATACGGACGAAAGCAAGACGCTGCTTGTCGCCGATATAGTAATATGGAGTCTCCTGTCCCGGATATACATGTAGTAGCACAAGCTTCTTACCATCTGCTTCCTTTAGTTCAAGCTTGACTGCCGGGACAGGGTCAAGTTTGCTCTTTATTTCCTCACTGATTTTCTCCGCGTCACCCTCCGCATCAGCAAGTCCCAACACATAGCCATCATCACTGATGCCGAATATCAGTACACCACCTTCGCCATTGGCAAAGGCAGAGACACTCTTGAGCCAACTTTTGGGTCGTCTGACCTCAAGTATCTGTTTTTTGTCGTAAGCTGTCGCTTCGCCTATCAATGATTTAATATCTAATTCCATTGTATTCAACATCTGTTCGTTAATTTTGAGTTAGAATAGCATACTCTTATTCCATGGGCTTAATCATGGACTCAATAAAGTCAATCTCTTCGGCTGTTAAACCATATTTAGCATAGAGCTGAGTATCTATTTCGGGGATGCTTTTGCTCCAATCAATATCACTGTATGCAGTAAAGTTCTCTACTGGAACAAATCTATACACCTTACTCATAGCATGTTGAGAAACCTTTGATGCACTAACTAAAACCCGAAGAAATTTCGTATGTAGGTACTTTGCGAAATTTTCGACTTCTGTTTTTGTTCCGAATGCCACATATAAATATGATTGGGAACATGCCGAATCAGCAGAAGCGATTTCAGGTATCCCGATAATTTGATGAGGGAATGATTCTCCAGCTCCATATGCTTCTGGAATAAACACTTTAGGCCTACTTATATCCAGCACATTCTTTTTTACACTTTCTCGTGATATATATCCAATACATCGTCTATTGCGTTTAATCCAATACAATGCAACTTCATGCTCTTTGTCTTTTTGTTCATATATTTCAATATGGGACTTTGAACTAGCCTTGGGGTTTGTTGGAATACCAAATGGAGTGTCAGACGATATAAGACTATCAACAAACGAATCACTCTGGCTCAAAATCCTTTCAACAATCTCCGCCAATATAGGTTCTCTGACCAGAATGTTAAATTGACCTAAATCCCGTTCTGTTATAATCTTTACACCATCTCGATTTAATTCATATTCGCATTTTCCACAATAAGATTTCGCATATAAGAAATAACAACAACCTCCTTTTATTTCCGCATTTGGGAATAAATCTTTAGCATTTGTGTGTGAGACTAATTTCATTACATGCTTTGATGTCAGCATTCTATTGCGGAACTCCCCAACAAGATTCTCTCGGCCGCCAGTATACCAACGAGAGGGGATAATCATTGAAGTATAGTTAGGATTCGTATCAAAAGCTATTTGACAAAAATTCTGGTATATGGATGCGTCATTAGTACCTCCACTACCTCCTTTATCCTGATACGGCGGATTGCCAATAATCACGTCAAATCTCATATCTGTTAATTGCTTTATTATCTCATTATTATTTTCGCCAATCAAGTCATACGACGTGAAATCGGCATATATGTTTTCAACCGGCATTCCGAGCAAGGTGTAAACTTTGCGTGTAAATTCGTAGGCTAATGTCGAAGTCGTAATTGCATATAATCTCGGTTTGACCTTCTCGCCAAATCTTCGATACAACGCAACGGAGAACTCTCCCTCTTTGGAGGCTATATCAAGGAATTTGGCATCCGCCTTCTCTCTTAACTCTTCGAAAGGCAGGATAGCTACCATCTCGTCGGCGACCTTCGCAGGGGTAACTATCTCAGAATCGGACAAACGTCCGAACCTTCGCATGGCAATCTCTACCCGCTCCATGGGGCGAAGTGCGGCGTCTCGGATTAGATCATTGGTATTCTCGATTTTATAGTCGAGATCATGCAAAATAAACGGATTGCTCTTCTCCTGGATTACCTCCAGAACCTTTCTGTCCAGGCCGAGATGGTTGGCGATTCGCCGGTTATCCGACGTCTGTGGAATTGCGGCAATCACCTCCTCCAACGATTTGACAGTTGAATCCGTCAGGAAGGCAAAGAAAAGAATACGCGCATAATAGGCGGCAAGCCGTTTGTCGAGTTTGTCGTCTTCCTCTGCCGGGTTCGGCCGATCGGGGTGTTGATTGGGTTGATCGGTCGGTTCAGCATCTCTGTTCTCAGTTCCTTCCGGTGTATCGGGTGTGTCAGGCGTATCAATGTCATCACCATCACCCTCTGTCGGTTTTATCTGGAGACCATTTTTTGCATCAATGGGAGCAATCTCCCGCAGAACATTGAGTAGCTCAGTGTCTTCCAACAGAATGCTGTCGGTCGGGATTTCCGATGCCTCGTCCAATACGCTGCGGTTTCTGGAATATTCGCGAACCGCATCCGTAATATTGGTCGGAGTCGCTTCCTGCAACTTATGTTTGTTCAGTACGATGATAGGAGAGATTGCCAACTCTTTTGCGATACGTTCTCTCAAGCCTGCATTACCCTGAACCTCTGTATTGACATTGTAAAACTGCGATTTCAACTCCTGCAACCGGAACATGCGATTCGGATCGAAGTCTACCAATAATGTCTGCGGCTTCATGTTGTACTTGATGGTTCGGCCGTTTTCATCCTTGAAGGTGGTAACGTATTGATTCTGCAGACGGAATATTGCTTGATCGTATTCCTGCGGAGATGACGTTCCCTTGAGGTAGAGCATCGTGTCCCATTGCGGCACGGTTGTTCCTGTCAGCATCCGGTTAACGGTCAACGTCAGTGTCTTGCGGCCATTTTCTTCACAAGTCTTGATTTTCCCTTTGACAATATCCGTAGTCGCATATTTGCGCTCTTCGTCAAAGCCTGCTATGTTGATAACTTCGTAATCGCATAGGTTTTTGAATCGGTTCTTTTCTCGTTGAATCAATGCTGCCATGGCATCGCAGGAGGCACGGAAAGGCAATGCGACAACAATGTGGCGGCACATCTTACCATCCTTGATTTTGTCGTAATCGAGAAAGCCGAGCAGATTCTCATCCTCTTTTGTACCGTCGATTACCTCTAGCAAATCCAGAATCTCGGGTTCGTGTAAAAATTGCCTATGGCTGCCGTCTCTTTTAGTTGTCATCGAGTGAGGTCTGAACAACTCGGAAAATGCGTAGGTAATGCCATTTTTACGCAATTCTTTCATTTTTTTCACGGAAGAGACATTCGGATTGAACGCAAAGCGAATCATCTGTGGAAATCCATAATAAGGATTATCCCATTCGTTGCAATCATCCTCTTTGAGATGCTCGTCATCCCACTGCTTCTGTGCGTCGATAATGTCCGTAAACTGAACAAAGGCAATGATGTCCTCCTTTTTGAATTCATCGCTCATCAAAATTCGGTATGGCGTACCGGAAAGATGTATGCGGATCTTCGCATTCAAGACTTTGACAGCCTCGTCTACTTGATCGAGCGTTTCAAAGCCATCAATATTTCGTAGCTCTTTCTCGATCTGTGATTTGCTGAGATTATATTGTTGCAAGACCTTTCCATAGGAGGCACCACGAGCTCCAAAATGGGTTTCATCAACGATTAACAAATCAATTTGATGCTCAAAAACCTCTTTGTGCTTTGCCTTAATTTCTTCTCCTTGCAAATCTTGCAACGTCAAGAATAATGCAACTTTATCTCCGGCAGCAAGAGCATCGGAAACAATGGTTTCATTACTATTTAACGACGTGCTGTCCAGAAACTTGTAGCCAGCAAAGTAAACATGGCTCTCAACCGTCTTTTTCCATTCTTGTTTTACATCGGCCTTGGCTGAAACGACAACAACAATTTTCGCATCCATCTCTTTAGCGCAGCACATGGCCGTGAAAGACTTGCCGAATCGCATTATAGCGTACAGTAACAGATTGGTGCGTCCGACAGTCGCTGCATTTCTGAAGTTGTCAATGACCTGCTGTTGGTTGGCACGGGGAGGATAGCTCTCCGTTCGTTCGTAGGTAAATGTTTGAGGTAAGCGATCCGGAGAATAAAACTGATATTTGCCGTTTTTCTCCCGTGCGCTTTGATATATGTCCGATATAGCCTCTTCCAGATCAGCGGTTGTAGCCCCTTCAAAGAACTCCTTTGAATAGTAAGGCAGACGCCCAAACGTGTCCGGTAGCAACCGTGTTCTGCCTTTTTCCTGTTCCAGAAAAGTATGGACTGCAAAATCACGAAAAATAGTCTCATCGTCTATCTGTGCCGAATGTTCGTACTGCTGTACCAGATTTGGGAAAATCTTTCTCCATTCATCCAAGCGCACACGCACGCCTCGGGCAGTGTCGCCAACCTTCAAATAGTTGGGAACAGTTTCGGTAGAAAAAGCATAGATATGTGGCTCAACTCGCCCTACGATCAGGCCATCTAGAAGAGTCGTATCTATTTTTAGATTTGAATCTGCCATTCTATTTTCCTTTCTTTAACAATGAGACAAAAGTCAGTGTTTTATTGCTGCTCCAATCCTTAATCTTACAATAGGTTCCATTATGTTTGAGTATATTGCCCTTTTGACATCCTTCACACTCTTGAACCGTTATGTTCGAATCAAACAGGCTCTGGACTGTTTGTTGCACGCTATGGCAACTTTCCGGAATTACCCCTTTCAAACCGTCCATCTGCCAAATATTCCATGAGATGATGGAAGCAATATATTGCAACGATTTGAGTTGTGGCTTTTTGCCAAATTTTACTTTATAATAGTCAATGAAGGTGTACAAAAGAGACTCCCGGGCAAGAACAAGGTTGTCTCCCTGCCATTCGTAACCGTAGATACTCATATAAGCCGATTGAGCTGCTTTTAGCCATTCGCTTGATGTCTGTGTATTTTCCCCGACGACGCGAAGTTTTCTATCAAGTAATCCTATCCTTCGTTCTATCGGTATCGGCTTACCAGTTACGGAATCATATCGGCTCACCAGATAGGGAGCCTCTCCACAGGTAATTTCAAGGCGATTTTCGTTGATGTAATCATGCCAGGTTTTACCTTCAGGAAATACGATTTTCCCCTCTGTCGGAATCCACGAATGTGAACCGTCAGGATTATCTATCTCTACATTAAATACGTTTTCTCGTCCAAACCAAGCATTGTCAATCAGATTGTTTTGTTTATTACAAATCCACGACGGAGTAAAAACTTCGGCCATTTCACGACTGCGTTGCTGCTGCATTTCAAGGCTTTTAACTGCCCGAGGCTTGATCACATCTCCATTCTTGCCAGTAATAGCCTCTAATGTAATTTGATCGCTATATTGATACCCATCCCCAAAATTGGCATAATTGTTTGTCGCCCAGAAAATATTGACTTGACAATTTTCTGAACTTAAAGTGCGATCTATGAGTAACATTGAAAGTAGCTCAGGCGACCGTTCAAAGATTTCATTTTCGTATATGTCAATCTGTAACAGATCCATATATTTTATATTATACGTTTTATCACATTTCTAATTACCGTTTCGGTATACCTCATAACCAGAGTAATTATTCTATATCATAATTAAAATCAGCCTCAATAAGATCTTTAATATCCACTTTAAGCAGTTGGGCAATCTCAACAAACTGGGCCATTGATGGCTGTACCTTATTAGTTTTCCATCGTGAAACAGTCATGTCTGTAACCCCCATCTGTTCTGCCAACCAGCGATTAGTTATTTCTTTTTCAGCCAAAATGACACGCAACCGGTTTGAGCATTCTATTTTCGCCATATTGCTTCATATTAAATTAACGGCACAAAGTTATACATAAAAAGATAATCATCAAAGTAATCTGATAATAATATCTCTCTGTGAGATTCAATAATTGATAACCCCTAGTATTTATCTGGTTTTTCTCTGATTATTTAATTTGTTTTTCTGCTCGCCCCACAGAAGGTCGGAAGACGAACCGCCACCTCCTGTGCCGACATGGGCTTGTGCCGGACCGCCAATGGCAAGGGTAAAAGCCGCACCCAACAGCTCGGCCTGCCTTGTGCTTACCTGCTCCTGCGGTTCGAATACGGCATTGACAAACTCCTCGTCCGTGATCTGGCCGTTAAAATGTCTTTGGGCCACATCATAGTCTATCTGGAATTTGGTGTCCTCAAAAAGCTCCTCGCCGACCCGTGTCCAGATGTGGAGCGACGGGTTCCGGTAGTTGGACACGTTGATTCGGACAAGCTCGGCACCGGATGA
>ULKY01022550.1_pt1 | contig 14737 bp, 9 predicted proteins | sample 1951261 | NCBI WGS metagenome assembly ULKY01 (sample SAMEA4835511, study PRJEB28245) | human gut metagenome | biome: gut microbiome; material: fecal sample | place: Denmark | collected 2008 | reverse complement strand
CAATGGCAGCACTTTGATTTCCGGAAGTATAGGTGAGCACTGGAAAAGCAGTATCTGTCGGTAGAATACATTCGGGAGCTGTTACGGGATAAGCGTACTCATTGGGTAGGCGGGGAATACTGAATGTACGTCCCAGACCATTAATATTTCCTGAGCGATTATCGGTGATGGATTGTCCGTAGGCATATTTCAGAATGTTTTGTGTGAACTCCCGGTCTCCCTGCGAACCGTTCATATCGCTGCCAAGATAGGAACCGCTCACAAGCAGATTTCCACCGGATTGGCAATAAGCGGTCAGTGCTCGCTGCATGGCAGAGGAAAAGGTTTTGTAATATGCATTGCTTGCCGGATTGCTTTGGCGGTCTTCTTTTTCCAGTCCGAGGATATAGTCTACGATATCGTAAGCTTCCAATGGAATACGTCCGCTTTCTACGGCTTCATCACTGCATGACACGAAACTATAATCTCCGGATGCCTGTATCGCCTTTCCGTGTATGAACGGATAATCGAAGCTATTTCCGGCAATTCGCATTCCTTCCCATTTGCTACCGCTACGTCCCAGTTCCTTCCCGGTCTGTTTGCGGGAGAATTCTGTTTGAGCACCACAAAGTGAGATGTCATATAAATAAGGTACACCCGGGTCTTTCGTTAAATCGAATCCGGCTTCAGTGGGGGTATCAATGACGGCTGGCCCACTGAGGCGGTCGAAACCATTGACAATCAAAATACGTCCTTTTTCTCTTTTTGCTTTATAAGCTGCAAGAATCTCGGATGGAAAACTTTCTCCACCCCGGTTGGCTGCGGTTACTTTAAAGGAATAGACAATACCGGGTTCTATCTTTACGGTATAAGAGGGACTGCTGACACGTACGCCATTGTCAAAGCCTCCACGACCGATGCGGGTATATACGATGTATTCGCGCGGTTTGGCTGTTGGTTCCAACAGGTCTTCTTCACCATTCCAGGAAAGTTGCAGTGTGTTCTTTTTATTACCGAAGCGAATAGCAAAGTTACTTACAGGAAGAGGTTGTACTACATAATCTTTGCCATGCTGATTGCAAAGGTATTGCAGAATAGCTTTATAAATAGAGCGTCCTACAGTGAATTTAAAGTTGGGATCATGCCCGAGGCGCATATCGGCAAAGTTTTGGTGCGAAAGTAATTCGATAATAGTGGAAGGAACGGCGGGCAGTCGCGTTTCACTGTAATTACGATTCCACATGCTGCGACGAGTCCAATCTATGGCATAATTGGAACGGATATCCCGCTGGAGTTGGGTAAGCAGAATGTCGGAAAGGTCTCGGGAGGCATAGCGGTCTGTTCCGGCTCCGAGTACTCCGTTATTGAAATCGGTGGTATATATGCCGAGCGTACCTATGATTTTATCTTCTTTGCTGGCACCCGCATCGCTGTGCAATGCCATTGAGAGTTCAAAAGGTACTCCTAAACCTTTGTCTTTGGGATTGAATATCGAACCGCCGGACAGATAGTTAATCATTCTGGAACGTACATTAATGTCATCAGACATGTCATCTTTACCTTCACGTCCGCCATAAACCGGATAAGGCATGCCGGCCCATTGTGCAGAATAACGGGCACCTTCCAGATAGCGAGGCATTCCACTGGTTTCTCCACCGCGTTCTATATTGCCCATTCCACCGCCAAAGCGTACGGCATCAGCGCAGACTACACCTTTCTGTTTGCTTTCATTGCTAAGTACCACCATGCCATAATCGTTCTTTCCCTTATCAAAAGAAAAAGTACCGAGATACACCCACGTACCACCACCTATCTGCTGATTTACTTTGAACTCAGTGGTTCCTCCATTATGGAAAACAATATATTTGGCGTCACTTACGCTATTTGGCAAAGTTTGATAAGAGACGTATACAGCATAATCTCCTGTTTCCGGAATATTGGGTATCCACTCGGCAAAGGCTTTATCTTTTTTCTTTTCGGTTTGGGCATAGCGGGCTGTACCGGTAATGAAAGGATTTTCGTTATCTTGATATACTCTCTTCTGTTGGGCAAACCCTGGTTGGCTTGTCTGTTGCCAACGTGCTTTCCGGCTTTTGACTTCTAAATAGAGGGAACCTTGTCCACCATATCCGCTCAGGTTTCCGTCATTGTCGACGATTACTTCTTGTTTTTGCGTATCCCGTTCACGGGGGGTGAATACGTTGGCTCCGGCATTTTCCAGCATGGGTATGAGGTAGGGTAAAATGAATGATTGTGTGAACTGGTCTTCCGTTGTACAAAACAGGCGCGGACGTTGCCATCCCCATTTATTTTTGTTGTTAATATAATATTTTCCATGACTTTGCCAAAGGGCGATATGTCTTCTTTCCAATCCACGGGTAATTTCGTATGGACGTGAGATACGGGATACCCACGGACTATCTCTGTATTCCAACTTATTAAACAGACGTGTCTTGTCTTTCTTCTCTTTCCGATAAAGATTTGGAATGAGGTCTTCAATGCTTCGTCCGTTTGCAAAAAGGGTTATTTTGAAATAACTCACCGGTCCCGGCAAGATTTGTTCCAAATGTCGATAAATGGCATCTACTGTTGCTGGTCGTAAGGGCTGGTAGGCAAAGCGTTCGTTTGTATAGATGAGCAACCTTTTTTTCCGGAAGTCAATACGGAAACTGTCCAGCTTGCAAGTCCCTATATTTACCGTATTGGTGGTATATTCTTTAAAGAAAGCTTGTAGACGTTCTTCTACATTTTGTTTGATTTCTTGTGCCGGAAGAAATGTCCCATACAACAAAAGTAATATGCTGATTAGAATTATTTTTTTCATACTTATGGAATATTCAAGTTTGTAATGTCTGCTTCTATGTGGAAGTAGTGCATACAAAAGTACATAAAAGAAGATTGCATTGTTTATTGAATTGCTCTCTTTTTGATATATTTTGCAAATCTGTATTTCAGAAAATGTTCCCGATGATTTAGTTGTAAATTATTTTGTTTGATAAAGATTCGATATTTGCAATGTTGTTGAATTCATACATAATACTTATGAAAAAAATATGGCATTATCTGGTTGAAAACGCGCAGACAGAAATGTATCCTCTTTTTTTTATCCTTACATTTTTCATGAAATCGTTTCCGATGATTTATCCCTGTTTCTTTGAACAACCTGCTTCAAATCATTAGTTTTGTCTTACCGGCCAGTTTCCGGCTGTAATTGTATAATCACTAAATTACTAAAATTTATGCAGAAAAAGACACTACTCCTTCAATCGGTTCACAAATTAAAACGGATTTGGATATTATGTTTGATAAGTCTGTGCATTGTACCATTAAATGCACAAACTTTTTACAAAATTGAAACGCCCAATTACATCCTGCAAGCATCAGGCACAAACACAGAGACTTTGTATATCAAAAACAAGGAATCTGAAAACCTGATTCAACTCGGAAAACTAAAGTTCGGATGGACACCTGCCATCACAATGGAAAATACATGCAGTTATGAAATCATTGAAGTAAACGGATATCAGGCCATCCGAGCCACCTACACTTTTCCTTCATCCGTGCCTTCTTCTATTACACTGACCGGAACCTTCATTGCACGTCCCGACCGGGTAGACGTCCAATATTTGGTTTCTGGTGTTCCTACTGGATATGTCACCAACTGGGGAGGCTCACAATTCCGCTTCATACTCTCCAACAAGGCAAATACCCAAATATTGCCAGAGGCCAAACTCGGCTTATGGCAACGGGATGCACAAGGAGGATTGCCCATTGAAGCCGCAGACTCCAATTTCTTCCCATTCCTCATAAAAGATAAAATAATATGTTTGGCCTATGGTCCTGAGAATAAGGCTAATTCTAGTTGGAAGGATGACTGGTACAGGCATACTGTCTTAATTGATAATAAGGACGGTTCCTACTCCACGAAGTTCTCCGTACTGGTGGCTTCTTCGGACTGGCCGTACGAAGCCATCTGCGCCCAATGGAAAGGACGTCCCTTTGCATTAACTCTCAGCACCGATAAATCTTACAATTGGTGGGAAAATGCATCCGGAACATTAAGTGTAAAGGCAAATCTGGCCAACACTTCCCAAGAGAAGAAAAATTGCACACTCAAATATTGGATCAGAGACTATGCCGGAAATTATGTTGTCAATGAAAGCCTGTCACTTACTATAGAAGCCGGTCAGCTACAAGTCTATCCCATTGAGTTCACCCCTGAAAGCGAAAGAGAAATCTACTTTGTGGAGGCTTCCATTGAGGATGAAACTGGCAAGGAGCAAGTGTTCCACAGAACGAATCTAGGGCTCCTACCCCCACACGAGTTTACATCTACTCCTGATGAAAACATCATGGGACTTTCCGCTTACTGGGCTATCCCTGACTCAACAGAATTGAAACGGTTGTTAAACAGAATGGGGGTCAGATGGGTAAGAAACGGAATTAACAGCAGTTTCAAGAATATCGAAGCGATGTATCATAACAATATCGACTGGACAAAAAAGTGGACTGATACAGAACGAGATAAACAAATCCGAACCTGCTTCCAAGAAATGGTGAAGAATGGAAACAAAATTTGGGAGTTTGGCAATGAACTGAATATGAGTTCTCCTGATATAGGTGGAGTCGGTGAAGGTATCGGAAAAGCACTATTGGCCGAGCCTTATGTGAAATGGTTAAAAGCTATCCGCAAGATACAATCGGAAAAAACGGAATGGCAAAAAATCAAAATTATATCTTTCGGTTTTGCCGGTACTGACGAAGTATTCCTGGAAAAACTCGTCACACTAGGAGGTTGGGAATTGCTGGATGGAATAGCACTTCACCCAGGAAGAGGTAACTTTACTCCCGATTATCCTGTAACAGTTCCATGGAATGAATTTGAGAAACCTTCTTCAGGATATCAATACTGGAATTACTATGGTTCCATCCGTATTCTCAAAAACTTCATCAAAGCACATGGAAATGATAAAGATTTATACCTGACGGAAGTCTACGCACTTGACTTTCCGAACCATTCATGGAATGATACTCCCCGCGAATCAGCCGAGAACGTGGTCCTTTCATTTGCACTTGCCGCTGCTGAAGGAGTAAAGAATGCACTCTATTACCAGCTATTCAATTCAGTATGGAATAATCAATTAGGTGTGAGAGCAGACAACCGCGAATATTTCTTTGGTCTAATCAACCGCGATCTAAGTTTCAAGCCTTCCTTCATGGCCTACTGCAATATATCCGAAGCGTTGGATGGGGCCCGTTTCAAAGGATGGATTAAGTTCAGTGAAAATAATCCTTTCAGCAAAGGAGTCATGTTCGATACGCCTAAAGGTCCTATGAGTATTATTTGGGACAGAATGGAAGGCGATATACTACCACGTCCCAACGGGAATAGTTCTCCGGAACCCTGGATCAGTTCATGGAATATACAAACGGAATTGACTTTGCCTTGCAAAGAAGAAAGTATTACGGTATTGAATGCCATCGGACAAAAAGAATCAATCCCGGTAAAAGACCATAAAGCTACAATAACTCTAACCGGAGCTCCTGTTATTGTTTACGGCATGGATGCCTCTCAGATACAGCTTCACGGAGATGCCCCGACCGGCATAGAGAACCTTTATGTCGATGGGAAAGATATACAAATAAGTCCTAATCCGGTAAAGGACCGACTGTTCATCAAAGGTAATTTTCAGTCGGACATCGAGCAAATACACCTCTATATTTATAATGTAATCGGGCAGCAGATTGCAAGTCAGTCAATTTCGGTATTAGGTAATACTTTGGAACACAGCATAAACCTGACTGGAATCAATGTAGGAATCTATTACGCAGTCTTCGACATAAATGGTGCCAAACGCATAACCAAGAAGATTATCAAGCAATAAAACAGTTTATATTATTCTTAAGATAGAAGTGTTACCCGAAGCAATCTTTTTGCTTAGGTAACACTTTTATCTATCTTGCTAGCCATGCTCCATGTGCCTCGGTGCTATCTATTGGGCAAACTGGACAGAATGTATTACGGAAACAACAAGACCACCGCGCGGAATATAGGTTTTGATGACTCTTTTATTTATGACGAGATTGCCTTAAAGCTTGCTAACCGTAAACTACCGCCGGAAATATTGTTGCACAATGAAGAGATCAAAGTTTTTGAGGCATGGACTCAAAAGGAAGGAAAAACAGGCTATTAAGCTTTCACAATGGCCTGCAACTGTTCCATATTGTTGAAATTGAATATCGGGATGGAATACATTGCATTATGAGCATTATCTTTTTTTAAAGTTTCTAATGGTAATTTTAGTGTGCCGTCGTTCAGAACCATATTTTCTACTTTGTGGGGCTTCATCAAATCTTCTGAAATTTCATAGTGTATGGAAACATTTCGCATAGGAACCTGATCCTTTCATACGCAAATAGAGACGGTTGCTTTCTCTTCGGTCTTGCATAGCCAGTTTGCATGATCGGGAGAGACAGTAACTTTTATCAGTTTTAGGGTGGCTGTGAAAAAACATATATTGTCTTCATTTCTAATAAATACAACAATACTAATCTGATAATAAGTATTTTATTCATTTCTGGTAATATTTAAAAAGTTGTATTGAATTTTACAACCGTGGGCGGATGTTTTATTTGAATCATTTATCTGCGAACTTTACATACTGTTTCCAGTCATATAGAGTGATATTATGTTTTCCGGAACGAATATGGTAGGCCCGAATATAAACTCATATACCGGAGGATGTACTCCGGATAGGAATTCTCCTTTAGGGTCGGCTCATTGGCCTTCGGTGGTGCTGGCAATATAAACCGGACGTGGGGCTAAAAGAGTTATCAACTCATACAGGTCAAAAGGAAGCGTGTTTTCTTTGCCGTTGTATTTCTGGAAATTGCGATAAAAATAATGGGGAAACTGCCAGTTGACAGTCTGAACAGTCTCTCCGAAAGTGTGTCGGGAAAGGGCGGCCCCTCCACAACTGAAACAATTGGAAATAATCATAGCAAATTTGGGAAGACTTTCAGCCAACACCGTGAACGTAAAACACTGTAAGAAGAATAAAATTCCTGTAATCATTTTTAGAGTATTAATGGTAAAATGTTTATATTATTCTTATTTTTTTAACTTTATGGCATCCTTGATTAATGATAAAGCTGAATTCGTGACGCGTCTATTCCGTATATCACGCAAGGAGCGCCAGTCAGTTCTATAGTCACTTGGTTGTTAATAGCGGGTACTATTTGTTTTTGTCCGATGGCATTCAGTAAGGTAACCTCGGGAGCACTGCTTGGCAAGGTCAGTTTCTTTTTTATTCTCCATGAGCTTACCCAAGGTTCCGGAAAAATATCTCCGTTAGGATGGGTCAGGATATTTCCTTCTGTCCTATCCCAAAGTACAACCATGCTTCCCTGGGGAGTGTCGAACAAAATTCCTCTGCTAAGCGGATGCTTTTCGTCCATCCGTATCCAGCCTTTGAATACAGCTTTATCCAATACTTCAGCCGTGTTGCAAAAGGCCATCAAAGAAGGTTTGAAACTCAAATCTCTGTTGATCATCCCAAAGAAATACTCCCGGTTGGTGGCATTTACTCCTAAATGGTCGAACCATACGGAGTTAAATAGCTGATAGTAAAGCGCATTCTTTACTCCCTCTGCTGCTGCAAGCACATACGATAATAATAAATTCTCTGCCGCTTCGCGAGGGGTATCGTTCCATGAATGATTTGGATAATCAAGTGCGTATATTTCGGTAAGGTACAAATCTTTGTTACCTCCATGCTTTTGTATGAAATTCTTAACTATCCGGATAGAACCGTAATAATTCCAGTATTGATATCCGGAAGTAGGCTTCTTGAAATCTTCCCAAGGAGCGGCTACCGGGAAATCTGGTGTAAAATTACCTCTGCCCGGATGCAATGCGATTCCGTCCAGTAAGTCCCATCCTCCCAATTCTACAATTTTTTCCAGGAAGACTTCATCTGCCCCTGCTATTCCGAATGAGATAATCTGAATGTTCCGCCATTCAATTTGTTCTTTTTGAACTTTGCGTATGGCTTTCAGCCACTCTATATATGCTTCGGCTAAACGAGCTTTGCCAATGCCTTCGCCGGCACCGGCAATATCCGGTGAACTCATGTTCAGTTCATTGCCAAATTCCCATATCTTATTTCCGTTCTTTACAATCTTTCGGAAAAAGGAGCGTATCAATTCTTCTCGCTCTGGGTCTTTCCAGTTCTTCTTCCAGTTTATGTTATTGTGAAATGTAGCTTCTGTATTTTTGAAACTGCTGGTAATTCCATTACGTACCCATCGGACACCCATCCGGTTTAATAAACGTTTTAGGTTCATGGAATCGGGAATGGCCCAATAGGCTGAAAGCCCCATAATATTTTCATCGGGTGTGGCTTTAAACTCATGCGGGGGCAATATAGCCAGACTTGTCCTTGAAAAAGTTTGTTCTTTTCCGTTTTCGTCTTCAACGGAGACTTCTACAAAATAAATTTCCCGTTCTGTGTTTGCTGTAAATTCAATAGAGTGAACTTGTACTTCTCCTGTTTCTAAGAAGTATTTCTTGGAGTCATTCACTATGTAATTTCCGGCATAGTCGCGAATCCAATACTTAAGCATACATTTTTGTGGAACTGGTGACGTATTGATGATTTTAGCTTGTACGCCGATTGGAGCAGTTGCGTCCTCCCACCAGTTATAGACTTTATCAGTGGTAAGTGTCAAGGCAAATGGACGTTTCTGCCATTTTGTACTGATAGCTTCGTAAGGCCATCCATAAGGAGGAAATAGGATTGAAAACTGAGTGAAATAGTTGCCGTCTTCCTGACGCGACAGAATCGTATGTCTGTAGTCCTCGCTTTTCCAATTTGAGTCGATTTTGTTATCGGCTCCATAAGTAAGGCAAAGCAAGCGGTTTTTTATCAAAAACGGGAATATTTTGGCATCGGCTGTTTCTAACGGAAGTCCTCCTTTAGTATCCCGCTGCCATATCCCCAATTTGGCTTCCGGAAGTTTTTGAGTACCGGCGTTTTCGGGCAGGCAGAAACGGAACTGACATCCTTTCCAGTCAGCCTTATACTTTTCGGGAACTCCTGAAAGCAAATACTGTACGTCCACTCGGTCTTGGTGTACTATGAATGTACCTGTAAGTTTCATCGAAGTCGGTACTGATGGAGAAAAAAAATAATTGATACGAATGGCACTTGCCCCATCCACCTCTATTATTTCATACTTGCAATTGTTTTCGAGTTCAAGTTGAGGCCACCGACCAAGTTTCAGCTCGCCAAGTTGTACCAATGTCTCCGATTGTTTGTTTTGCAACAGCAATCTTCCTTTATCTTTGGATGCTATTCTTAAAATATAATTGGAAGATTCAATCTTATAATTTGCCAGCATTTCTATGGGTGTTATACAGAAATTGATTATTAACAATAATAACCATTTTCTTTTCAATTCGGCAAATGAAATGTTATATAAAAGCTTGTACATATCTTTATTCTTTGTAAATTATAAAATTTACCCCTGCTACAAATATTATGTGGCAGGGGCAATCCTTTATAAAAGTGGATATCCACGATTAATCTTTCATGAACTGGCCTTCTTCGGGTACCTGCAAGGGGGGTACATTATTTTCACAGCCTAAATAACCGTTATTTTGATTAATGTGTCCATTGGTGTTGGCTCTGATATCTTTGTTAGGAATAGGCCATAACATGTGATGAACACTCATAGTGTATTCAGCAAATCTGTTCTTTACACCTTTGTTGTAAAAATTGTTATGTTGGCTGATCCAGTCGAACCAGAAATTGTATCCGGCATCTTTCAAGTTGTTGGCACCCTTCGGACCACATAAGTTTTCCATTTTGTAGATACGTCCGTCGAATATCTCACAAGGTTTACCTGTCAGTGCGTATGTATAAGCGATACGAACTAATGTAATGTGACGATGTTCTTCGTAATAAAGTTCACGTGCGCGTTCATTCAGAATTTCACCGATATTGATGTCCTGAGCAGTCAACAGATCGGCACCTGCACGTTTGCGTACTACATTCAGCATGTTGGCAGCTTCACCCAGATTATCTTTCCAATAATAACATTCGGCAAGCATCAGATAAACTTCGGCACTACGCATTAGATAGATAGGACTTGAACCACCTTTCCATTGACCGCTACCTGCTGTTGGATCTGGAATATATACTTTGTAGTGGGGCCATGAAAACCAGCAACGGATGGAATCGCCACAAGACATATTTACAGGCTTTACAGCTTTCTTTCCATACCAGGGATCATTGGCTTTTTTCAGGGCCGGGTCATTATAGATCAAGTCTTCCATACGTCTCCAACTATCGTGGTTGTATCGGCCACGTAAGTCATTTTTTTCCTTCTCTGTCCAAATGGTATATTGGAAGTAGTTGGTGGGGCGTACACGGGCAATGCCTCGTCCATATGTTTTATTCACGTCCTCCACAATACCGGCTGCAACGTCTTTGCTGTCGGGAGTGACGGCGAAACCTGTTTTTCCACTCGGAGTTTTTACTACGTTATTATTCCACATAGGAACACAGTTAGCCATGATTTCTGTTTTTGCAGAGCCTGTACCACTGGCATTATTCGGTTCGGATACACCATATAATATACCTTCTGTATTGGTCGGATCACTTTTGGCTTCTACACTGTGCAGATCAAACATTAGGTTGGGGTGATTGTTTTTAGTGGAAGTAAAACGGTTTACCATCAGTGGGTGTTTAGCTACGATTTCATTTCCAACTTTGATAGCATTGTCGAATTCCCCCAATGACATATAGACTTTCATCAACAGTACTCCACAGGCCGATTTGGTGGTGTGTCCACGGTCTACTTGCTCGGGTACCCATTGGTATGCAAATTCCAGTTCTTTTTTCATACGACGTAAAATACTCCAACGATCACATGTATTAAAATCATACCGTGGGTATGTGACTTCAACATCAATGAAGGGGACATCCCCGAACTGGTTGATCAGTCGCCAGTATCTGTAACAACGCTGAAAGTAACCTGTACCCAATACTTTGTTTTTTTCTGCTTCATTGACGAATTTAGTATCTTTCATACGTGAAAGTACTACATTTGTATATTTTATTTGATTCCAGTTCTCATCCCAGTTGTGCGATGTCAAATAGGAGTTTTCCGCATTATTAAAGTTAGCATCCGGCATTAATTGGCGATCCATATCCTGCAAGGGCCCTGCTTTATCAGTTGTTCCGCTGATACAGAGATCGGAGAAGATAAGTTCACAAGTATATCCGCTTCCGTTTCCAAAGTATTCATGACGCATGGAACGTTCGGCTGCTGCAAGAGAAGTGAGCAGACCGTCAGCATCAACATATGCATTTTCAGGAGTGAGGAAAGAGAGGGGCTTAGGTTCCAGCCAACTTTCGCTACATCCGGTTAGTAGTACCGTACATAAAGCGACACCACTGATAGTTTTGAATATTCTGTTCTTTTTCATTGTTCTTTCAAATTAGAGTGTAAAGTTAATACCGAAATTGAATGTTCTTCCCATTGGGCTATTTGATTCAGGATCCCAACCGTCGTAATGAGGAGCAAAGACTGCTACATTATGAATGGATGCATTGAAGCGTAAATCTTGGATACCTACAACTTTTGTCCATTTTTGTGGCAGGCGATATGAAACTGTGATGTTGTCCAAACGGATAAATGACTTGTTTACGTAATGTGTTCCTAAGTTCTTTGAACCGATACGTGCATAGTCATTAATCGGATTTTCTGGTGTCCAGTAAGGCTGATCGTAACCGCAACTGATAGAAGCATCGAAGTTATTGTTGGCGGCATCAGCATATGAACCGTAGTGACCCCATAAAGAGTACAACATAAATGAAATATCCAGATCATTGAACAATTGGAAGTTGTTACGGAATGTCCAACGGAAACGAGGGGTTGTATATTTCTGGTGTTTCTTGTCATCCTGGTCCAATTTCCCATTTTCGTTGAAGTCCAGATATTTAAAGTCACCAGGCTGGCAGCCGTATTTTGCCGCTTCTTCAGCTTCATCTTGTTGCCATACACCATCTCCTACATAATCCCAAATGCGGTCTGGGTCCTCACCAATAAACCATTTGTTAGTGATATCATCGTCTTCTACCTGACCGATGATATTACCGTCAGCATCAAGAATATTCTTCATGTTACCGTATAAGTGTTTAATCTTACGACGGTTGAGTGAGAAGTTACCTGTAGCACTCCATTCAAAGTTTTTGCGTCTCATGATGTTGGCATTCAATGTCAATTCAAAACCTGTATTCTGGAGTTGTCCCATATTACTCAATACTTTGCTGAAACCGGTGATGGGTGGGATGGCACGGTCCATGAGCAAATCATTGGTCATTTTCTTGTATACTTCGATAGAACCGCTTAAGATATCTCCGAAGAGTCCGAAGTCCAAACCTATATTATATGATTTGGCACGTTCCCATTTTAACTTGCTATTTGGCATTTTTTGGTTCAACGTATAAGTGGTGGTATAGAATTTGCCATTTCCATCGATCCAGCAAGTTGGGTTAGAGGTTAACTCTGCAAGGGCAGCGTAGATACCGATGTCTCTATTACCATTTTCACCCCAAGAGAAACGTAATTTACCATAGCTTAACCATGAGGAGGTTTTCTTCATGAATTTTTCTTCTGTGAATACCCATGCTAAGGCAATGGCAGGGAATGTAGCACGTGGGTTCATCATACCGAAAGCTGAGTAACCGTCACGACGAACCGAAGCGGTCAACATATACTTATTACTAAAAGAGTAGAACAAACGCCCCATCAAAGCATCGCCGGTAGTATATTGGTCAGTACTCAATGCAGTAGGATTGTTGCCCAAGTGGATACCATGATAGCCTAATGCGTCACTTGGATTGTATCCTTTGTTAGTGCTCTTAGTCATCCAACTTTGTGACTTTTCGGCATTGACTAGGAAAGTTGCTTCTACTTTATGTTTATCGAGGAACTCATATTTCCAGTTGAAAACATTGTCTACCTGCCAGTTGAAAGCTTTATTATGCTGGCGGAAGGAAGAGCCTCCTTCTCCTGCCCAGGCATCGTTCTTGGCTGATTTGTGCTCAAAGCTTTCGTTCCAAGCCAAACGCGGAGTAAAGTTCATCTGGTAAGAGAAACCGAACGGTAAATTCAGACGCCCGTAGATAGTTCCATCCAGATTCATGTATACTTGTTTCTTATCTGTATATTTACGGTCATAGAATGGGTTGGCGATGGTGTTTGAACCATTAGGATAGTGCTGGTTAGCACTTTCTGGATTGTTAACATCATTACTACAATACGGAGAAAACCATGTCACAGCTTTAGTATCGACAGCAATAGCGCTTTCGTCACGGCTGGAGAAGTTCATATTCAGTCCCACTGTGATATACTTGCTGACATTGGATTCCAGATTTAGGCGGGTAGTGAAACGGCTAAATGCATCACCATCTTTGATACCTTCATTGTCCATATAGCCAATAGACCAATAGTATTGGTAATCTTCACCTTTCTTGCTAATGCTGACGTTGTAGTTTTGTTGTACTGCATTGTTTAACATCAAATCTTGCCAATTGGTTAGTTTACCATTGAAATAATTATTGATTTCAGGGGTAGATAGATCCAGACGTGACAACCATTTCGTTATTAGTTCTTCTTCTGATACAGACGTAACTTTATCCTTCTGGTCATAATTATACCAGTCTACTTTATCTATTCCATTAAGCTTTCTTGGATCGGTATACATTCCCGGATATTGTTCAAGGTATTCATCCGTTTGCCTACCGATTTCGTATGCTTGGCGGAAATCAAGAAATTGCTCGGCATTTCTGAGTTTGCGGCTCTTAATAGGAGTGACCAATCCCCAACTTGTATTGACGTTAATCACTGGCTTACTGCCTGCTATACCTTTTTGTGTAGTGATAGCAATGACTCCGTTTGCTGCTTTTGCACCATATACGGCAGCAGAACTGGCATCTTTCAGTACGTCGATTGAAATGATGTCGTTGGGGTTCAATTCACTAAGTTCGCCATTATAAATAACCCCGTCTACAACAAGTAACGGTTGTGAACCGGCTTTTAACGTACCCTTACCACGTATCAGGAAGTCACCGCCACCTTTTGCTTCGTTGTTGACTGAAATATTCAGACCGGCAGCATTAGCACGCAATAAGTCATGCATATTACGGGGCATTTCTGCTTTTAAGTCGGTCGGACGAATGTTTGAAATAGCACCGGTTAGATCCTTCTTTTTAGCTGTACCATATCCGATAACTACAACTTCGTCGAGTGCTTGAGCGTCTTCCTGCATTGTAATGTTTAGATTGCTTTGCTGTACTTTGACTTCCACATCTTTGTATCCAATATAGGAAAGAACCAGTGTTTGACCGTTTTTTGCGGCAATGGTAAAGTTACCATTCATATCTGTGATGACACCGTTATTGGTACCTTTTACCATGACAGTAACGCCAATGAGGACTTCTCCCTTGTTATCTACTACATGCCCTTTTATTGATATATTGCCCGTTTGTTGTTCTGGAGCAACACTATGAACCTGCATTGAAAGGGATGTCGTAATGAAGGGCTGACCAGCTTGTACTGTACCAATGCCCAACAAAGCAGTCAGAGCTACTGATTGGGCCAGACGATAGCATCGTTTGTGACCTTGCTGCCACATGCATGGATGTGATGAATTGTTTTTCATATAACTGAATAATAATTTAGTATT
>ULKY01003694.1_pt1 | contig 15386 bp, 7 predicted proteins | sample 1951261 | NCBI WGS metagenome assembly ULKY01 (sample SAMEA4835511, study PRJEB28245) | human gut metagenome | biome: gut microbiome; material: fecal sample | place: Denmark | collected 2008 | reverse complement strand
GGCTTTGTATATGACGGAACTTACAAAGAAGAAGACTTTAATATTTCAACTGACGCCAATGGTAAAAAAGTATACACTTTGAAGGATGGTGTAGTTTCATTTCGTGACGGATGTCAACCAGGCGACCCTAAATACAAAAATATCGATGGCAGTGAAGACAACAAAATAACCGATAGCGACCGGACAATCATCGGTAATGGGCATCCATTGCACACTGGAGGTTTCAGTAATAATTTCACTTACAAAAATTGGGACTTAAATATATTTTTCCAATGGAGTTACGGTAATGATCTGTTAAATGTTAACCGCATGGTAATGGAGAATCCTGGTTCCAAGAAGAACTTAAATCAATTTGCTTCATACAATAACCGTTGGACTGAAAGCAATCCTAACAGTAATATGCCTCGTACCAATGCTATTGGTGCCAATGTGTATAGCTCTCTTTATGTTGAAGATGGTTCTTATTTAAAATTAAAAACAATATCAATCGGTTATAACTTCTTGCCCAAGACATTGAAACCAATAGGTATTCAGGCAGCAAGAGTTTATGTTTCTGCCGATAATATTGCAACTATTACAGGATACTCTGGTTCAGATCCTGAAGTATCTACCCGAAATTCCGTGTTAACTCCAGGATTTGACTGGTCTGCACACCCGCGCTCTTTTAATGCGTCATTCGGTATTAATGTAACTTTCTAATCATCTAAAAGAATTAAGAACATTATGAAAACTAACAATATTCTAAAACAAATTTGTATTTGGTCACTTGCATTGAACCTGCTTTCATGCGATTTCCTAGATACTAAACCTTATGATTTCGTAGCTCCGGAAACGTTTTACAAAGATGAGAAAGAATGTACCATGGCGTTAGCCGGTGTATACTTCACTTTGGCAAAAGCTACAGTTTATGGCAATAATTATTCCCTTATGTTATCCAATACGGATGATTTAAGCTATTTTACTCGTGAATATACAAGTACTCCTGTTTTAAATCACGGTGCAGTTTGTAACACTCATGATGCAGGCAACTCTCAAATGTTTGATACATGGACAGATTTATACGATGGTATCAACAATGCTAACATTTTGTTGGAAAATATAGACCGGGCTACTATGAGTGATGAAGCTCACAAACGTATAAAAGGAGAAGCCAAATTTCTGCGAGCATATTATCATTTCTTATTAGTGCAAGCTTGGTATGAAGTTCCCATTCGTAAAGAATCAGTAATTGACATGGAAACCAGTAGTTTGGAAGCAACCCCCCACGCAGAAGCTATGGACTGGATCATTAAAGAAATGGAGGACTGCATTGATATGGTTGATAACAGCAACTATGATAAGTCACCTTCATATGTGAAAAAGACTGTAGTCGAAGGTATTCTTGCACGTGTATGTTTATGGCGTGCAGGTTATCCTTCAATGGGTGGAAATGAATTCTATCAGAAAGCAGCCAAATATGCCAAAGCTGTTTATGACTCTAAAAAACATAAATTATATAAAGGGGATGTATATGCGATCTGGAAGAATATGGCATCTGACAAGTACGATACAGAATACAATGAAAGCATGTGGGAAGTTGAATTCATAGGTACAAAGGATGACGGAAGATACACAGAAAGCCGTATAGGCAATGAAATAGGCAACTTGCAAAATGTAAATGGCGGAAAAGGGTTAGGTAGTGGTTTTTATGCAGGTTCTCTCATTCTTTGGGACTTATATGAAAAGAATCCCGGTGATTTAAGACGAGACCTTTCAATGGCACCATACCAGATTAATAACAAAGGAGCAGAAGCTGCATGGAAAGACACAGAAATAGTAGAACGCCGTTGCGGAAAGTTCCGTCGCGAATGGGAAACTAATACTCCTTTAAATAAGAACTATACAGGAATCAACTTCCCCATATTACGTTATGCAGACGTTTTGTTAATGCTTGCAGAAGCAGATATGGAAGTAAATGGAGTGACAAACTTAGCTCTATCATGTATCAATGAAGTGCGAGAACGAGCTGGAATCAGCAAGCTGCCAGAAACAATTTCTATAGATGCTCTCCGCCAAGAACTTCGTGATGAACGCGCACGTGAACTCTGTTTTGAAGCACTACGTAAATATGACTTAGTAAGATGGGGCATTTATGTCAAGGCTATCAATACAGATTTGGCAAAAGCCGTAACAACAGATAGCCGTTGGTCGAGCGTTAAAAACAACAGAAGTGGTGCTGAAGGTTTCGCTTTGTATACAAAAGACAAACATCAATTCTTGCCTATCCCCCGACAAGAAATGTCTGTAAATACCAAGCTGAAACAAAACAGCTATTGGTCGAAAGAATAACAAATTACACAGAACTTCTAACCTTAAAATCAAATAGACCTTAATCAATTTGATATGTGTAGGGGAGAGCGACCGTGAGGTTCCTCTCCTCTTTCTATAAAACTTTAAAAACAATATATCTTATGACTCAGAAACATCTATTATTCATTCTTACGCTGTTATGTAGCCAAGTCTCTCTTGCCCAATTCATAGGCTTTGAAACAGGGATTCCGGAACAGTTCACAACCACTGATAAAGGAAAAGCCTTCCTGTCCACCCAATATTATAAAGAAGGCAGACAAAGCCTAGAATGGGATTTCCGTTCCGGTTCCATTCTTAATATCTCCCTAAAATCCCCCCTTATCCTTAATGAACAAATGAAAACCACATCTGGAATTACTTTGTGGATTTACAATGAAACTCCTCAGCAAGATTCCATCCGCTTTGAGTTTCTTTCTCCGCAGGGGCATGTATCCTACTGGTTTAGCTTCCGATTGGCATCAGTAGGTTGGCGTGCCTGCTGGATAGGTTTCCAACACATGAAAGGAGATAAACTGAATAAAGAAATAGCAAGCTACCGATTAGTAGCTCCCAATCGTAAAGGACGTGTCTTTCTAGATCGCCTCACTTTTCCTGTGAAAAAAATAAATGATCGTACCACTCCCGATCTGCAAATGCCTTACAATAATTCCCTCTCATACCGCGACCTCTGGCATTGGTGCCGTGTATGGCAATGGGAACAATATGACTACGACCTGCCTTTGCCCAACTCTCTGAATCAGAAAGAAAGAGAAGATCTCTGTACGGTAGAACAACGTCTGACAACTGCTTTAGATATAAAGAAAGCCCCCTTAGAAGTTATAGCCAAAGCATATACAGTCTTCAAAAAAGCGAACATACAACGTTCGGGCACCGGTTTTATTGGTGCTCCGATTGTAGCACCCGACGAGATAAACCGCAAAGCAGGAGAAATATCTTGGAATGATTTGGAAACCATGCTTTCCGGATTTGCTTACGACGCTTATTACAATCATTCTTCAACAGCACTGAATAACTATTTCACAGTATGGGATTTTGCCATTGACCAGGGATTCGCCTATGGCAGCGGAATGGGAACCAATCATCACTATGGCTATCAGGTACGGAAAATCTACACTACAGCCTGGCTGATGCGCGATGCCATTTGGAAAGCTCCCAACCGTGATAATATCTTATCAGCCCTTATCTTCTGGTCTGCCCTGTCCGAGACCCGTAAACCCTATCAATACGGAAGAGACGAATTGCTAGACAGTTGGCACACTTTGCTAATGGCGAAAACCGTATCCGCTCTGCTCCTTACTGACCAACGGGAACGGGCACGTGCTCTAAAAGGACTTTCCCGCTGGGTTTCAACCTCACTTCACTATACTCCCGGCACTATTGGCGGCATCAAGGTAGATGGCACCACATTCCATCACGGAGGGTTCTATCCTGCTTATACTACCGGAGTCCTTGCCATGGTAGGACAATTTATCGCATTTACCAACCAAACGGAATATGAACCGACTGAAGAAGCCCGACAGACATTAAAGTCAGCCTTTATCTCCATGCGCAACTACTGCAATAAATACGAATGGGGAATTGGCATCAGCGGAAGACATCCTTTCAGAGGGTCAATGAAAGAAGACGACATCGCTGCTTTCGCCTATCTTGCCCTCTCCGGCGACCTTTCCGGAGAAAAAAATGATTTTGACCGGTATCTGGCAGCCGATTATCTTCGCCTTTGCCCCAAAAACACACCAGAAGCACACTACTTCAAAGAGCAAGGCATACAACCCGCCAATGCACCACAAGGATTTTTTGTCTACAACTATGGTTCAGCTGGCATCTTCCGTCGTGCAGACTGGATGGTTACTCTTAAAGGATATACCACCGACGTGTGGGGAGCTGAGATTTATACGAAAGATAACAGATATGGACGTTACCAAAGCTACGGCTCGGTACAAATCATGGGACAGCCCTCACGCCTTGCCAGCGGGTACGATGAGAATGGTTGGGACTGGAACCGTCTGCCCGGCACCACAACCATCCACCTGCCATTTGAACTACTGGACAGTCCTCTACCTGGAACTACGATGGCACGCTCGAAAGAGAATTTCTCAGGAAGCAGTTCACTGGAAGGAAAGAATGGAATGTTTGCCATGAAATTGATGGAACGTGAATTAAAAAACTTCACTCCAGACTTTGTCGCCCGTAAATCCGTCTTCTGTTTCGGTAACAGAATGATATGTTTAGGAACTGGAATCAATAATAGCAACTTCTCCTATCCTACAGAGACTACTCTTTTCCAAAGTGTCTTCCGAAAAGACAGTACAAGCATATTTATCGATGGAAAAAAACAAAATGAAATGTTCCATCAAGAACTGAATGATGGAAAACTGCATTGGATACAAGATGGATATGGCAATCATTATTTAGTCAAAGGGAATAATATAACTGTACAAATAGCTCAACAAAATTCTCGCCATGAAAAAACACGGGCAAAAACATATGGTACATTTTCATCGGCATGGATCAATCACGGCAAAGCACCTAGAGATGCTGAATACGAGTATATGGTACTGATACAACCGAATTCGGATGAACTAGATATTGCCCGGCATAAACAAACGTACCAAATAGTACAAAAAGATCATATAGCACACGTTGTTTTTGATGAAGCAACCGGTATTACAGCTTACGCAATTTTCGAAGATTACACTCCCTTGACTGACGAACTTCTTCTCCAAATCCCTGCAGAAACAATAGTAATGCAAAGAAAAGTAGATAAAAAGCAAATATTAGTTAGTATATGTGATCCTAATCTTCATATTACAGAGAAAAGTTTCACAACCAAAGAGGCTAGTCAGCCTATTGAAAAAAAACTACTTCTAAAAGGGAAATGGGAGATGGACAATCCTTGCGAAAAAGTATCTCTATCCTCTAATGGGGAAAACACGCAATTGACCGTTATTTGTCAACATGGACAACCTGTAGAATTCACACTGAAAACAATTCATTAGAACCTTATATTTATGAAAACAAAAAAACTCCTTATCCTCCTCGTGGGGATAATACTAAACATCAACCACCTGCAAGCCAAGACTCAGACATTTCACGGACTGCAGTTCAACACCATCCCTACTATCTGGGACGAAGCGATTCCTTTAGGAAACGGTATCATAGGAAATCTCATTTGGGAGAAAGACGGAAATTTACGTTTAGCATTGGACAGAGCAGATTTGTGGGATTTACGTCCTGTTAAAGAGTTTGAGTATCCTTCTTACTCCTATCAGTTCGTTTGTAATGAGGTTATCCGCAACAAAGATCTTTCTAAAGTTCGCGCTTTAATCGACGACCGCAGCCGGAAAGACTGTGCTCCCACAAAAATCCCGGTAGGAGCTATCGAATTCCCGATATCTAAATTAGGGAAAGTAAAGAATGTTAGACTGGATGTACACACAGCTGTTTGTACCATTACTTGGGAATGTGGAGCCATTGGCAAATTCTTTACCAGTGCCATCGACAAAACAGGCCATTTCCGATTTGAGAATTTGCCTGAAATGCTTTCCATCGAATTACAGGCACCACGTTTTGAAGATGACGGTTCCAGTATACAAAGAGTCAGTGCTCCCCGTACTCATCTGCTCACCCGATTAGGATATAAGAATGGTAAAATGACACAACGTAATAATAGTATTGTTTACCGCCAGAAAGCATACGGAAAAGTAAGTTGTGAAGTAGCCCTGAAATGGAACAGCCCTGCCCCCCAAGTACTGGAAGGAAGTTACTGCATCACCACCCAAGGTACCTGGTACAGTGAAACCATACAGGCAGCCGACTTCATGAAAGAATATACAAAAAACTTCCAGACCGCTTTGGTGGAACATACCAACTGGTGGAATACGTACTGGGAAAAAAGTCAAATTCATCTACCTGACCCTGTTCTGGAAAACCAATGGTATCTGGAAATGTACAAGTTCGGTTCCGCTTCCCGGAAAAATGCTCCACCCATCTGTTTGCAAGCCGTATGGACTGCTGACAACGGGCAGACTCCTCCGTGGCGTGGTGATTTTCACAATGACTTGAACACACAACTTAGTTATTGGCCGGGATATAGTGCCAATCATCTAGAAGAATCGCGTGTATTCACCGACTGGCTCTGGAAAATAAAAGATAACGGAGAAGATTTTACCCGTCGTTTCTTTAAGGTAGAAGGTCTGAATGTACCTTGCATAGCCACATTAGAAGGAAAAGCCATCGGAGGATGGAGCCCTTATTCTCACCAGCCCACCACAAGCGGTTGGCTCGCTCACCATTTTTACCAGCAATGGAAGTATGAAGCAGATACAAAATTCTTGGAAAGCCAAGCATATCCTTGGGTCAAAGAGGTAGCCCGCTATTTTGAAAACGTCTCCGTGAAAGATGCAAAGAACAAACGCAAACTACCCTTGTCCACTTCTCCGGAAATCAACGATAATGAACTGGATGCATGGTTCCAGAAAACTACCAATTACGATTTAGCTAATATACGCTTCACTTATACGGCAGCAGCAGAAATGGCAGATGCATTAGGACTGAAAAAAGATGCTGCTCATTGGCGCAGGCAACTGGAAGAATGGCCTGATTTTGCCTCAGACAGTACAGGGTTGACTATTGCCCCCGATTACCCACTGACAGTATCGCACCGCCATCTTTCACACATGTTGGCTTTTCATCCCTTTGGACTCCTCGATATATCACAAGGCAAAGAAGTAGAGAGTCTAATTAAGCGTTCCATACATCATGTGGAAGAACTGGGCAATGAATTTTGGATTGGATATACCTATACTTGGTTGGCCAATATGCAAGCCCGTATATTCGATGGAGATGCCGCCGCACGTAATCTGCATATTTTTATTAAAGCATTTTGTTCACCTAACAGCTTTCATCTTAACGGTGATCAGTTAAAAAAAGGATATACTTCTTTCACTTATCGCCCTTTCACTCTGGAAGGAAACTTTGCATTCGCCTCAGCTATACAAGAGATGCTTATGCAAAGCCATACAGGAATCATACGTGTCTTTCCTGCTATCCCTGAAGGGTGGAAAGAAGCTAGTTTTGATAAAATGAGAGCTATAGGAGGATTTCTAGTCAGCGCCAGTTATCAGAATGGTAAAGTACAGAGTATAACAATACAGTCCGAGAAAGGAGGAATACTGAAAGTACTAAATCCATTCACCAATCAAATAGAGAAAAGGGAAACTACACCAGGGGAAATCATAAAAATAACTCCGAATACTATTCAAGATAGACCTTAATCAATTTTATATGAGGGAAAGGGACCGTGAGGTTCTTCTCCCTCATTTTTCTTGCACATACAGTACTTTAGGTTAATCAAGGTACATACTCGCTTTGTGATTTATTTTATAATAAGTAGTATTAGGGTATTTCTATAACAGATGGTTTCCCGCTAAGCATTCCCTGTTCCATCGGAACAATTACGGTTCGTCCATTAAATACGAGAGTTATTTCTTTTAATGCGGGATTCATGCAAGCATCCGTTACGGATAATTTATATTTGCCTTTTTCTTTCTGAATCAACACTGCACAAGGAGAAGAGGCAGAGAGAGACAAATTATCAACTTCCAAACCTTTATTTCCGGGATAGAATACTACCCCAACCAATTTACCATCTACAGAATGTACAGCCTGTACCAAGGTATCATTCCGCAAAACTTGAAAAGGCAAAGTGTCAGCAGGTCGTCCCTTACCTGTATAGACCACATAACCATAAGTATCATTTACCGGTGCCTGTCCATGATCAACCCACAAACGTAAAATATCAGCCGTCTGAGGCAAATCTCCCTTCTTTGCATTTCCTCTATTTCGCTTTATCCAGTTTGTTGGACAAGTCTCCGTCAGAACAAAAGCCTTGCGGGTAAATTCAGGCAACACACGATAGGCAAACTTACCTTTCTGCATCACCCACACAGGTTGTCCTTCAAAAGTTATCAAGGATTGGCGTCCTTCCTGCAAGGGTTTCTCTTTTCCCTTTTCAAGCATAGTAACCACCCCTACATGAGCCGTTTGGTCTATAGTCGTATGAATGTGCCCTTCCATATCCGGTTTCATGTTAGTAACACCCGCACCCAATGCTACAAAATAATCTCCCAAAATGAAATTTGCCTTATAGGCCTTAAAGTCATAAAGTAGTGTATTCAATCCCTTACTATTGCCACGATCATTCACATCTTTTTTATCAGATGCATTCATTTTTTCAAAGATATAACCGGTTACAGCATTCTCACCCCCATCGGTAGTGCCTACCGCATAGTTATATTTACTGCAATATCCACGCCAATTAGTCACAGGTGTAAGCTTGTTCATCCCTTCACGTGCTGTAACACCTGGAGAAGCTGTGACATCCCAGCCTCCCATTATACGAAAGTACTCATCGCCTGTACGTTGAAAGAGGGTCAATCCGTCCGTAGAATAGAAATTATATTCATCCGCCATATTCACCGCACTTTCCAGACCATCACAACGGACAGAAGCCATGTTTACAGTAATATGATAATCGGAAGTTTTCTTGATAAGATCATCGTTATTAAAAAACCATCGGGTACCATTGTATACTCCTGGCGCATAACTATCCATATTTATACGATTCTTCTTTACTTCCACCTGCAACTGCTGCAATTCTTTCTGCTCTTCGGGAGTAAAAGAGTCTATCCAATTCGTCACAATATTATCGAGCATCTTAGCATAAGGAATAGATTGTCCCATAGGATTATATACATACGATCCCCGGTCAAGACAAGGCAAGCGATAACCTTTATAATAATACCAGCTACCACCACGCAAGAAATTCAAAATAGCCTCAGCATTATCACGGTTCAGTGCTTTCGACCAGGGAGTACCTTTCAGCAAATTCAAGATACTAAGTGCATTGGATGTTCCATCAATAGGATAACCCCATATCAGACATTGTTTTCCATGCCCCCATCCGGCTCCGTCAGCTGTAAACCCCTCTGTCCAGAAAGCTTCTGAATAAGTATTCTGCGAAGTCATACTGATGCCCCGTTGACAAACCTCAGCCAGTAAATCAACCATAGGAATAGAGCGGTACATGGCTGCCACCGGAAGCAGGGAACGATAAGCCAAAGCATTTCCTCCAACCCACCACACATGATTACGGAAACGCGAAATAGAAACGACATTATCATCCGTTTCATCGTGCCGAAGGGGTTGCGTCCAAGCTTGAAGCCCCAAGGCTTTCAACATATCACAGACCTCTCTCAACAATGCCCTTCCCTGTCCAATCTCCGCTCCTTCCATCTGTGCGAGATAAGCATAGTAGATATTAACAGCCGCTGTTGGGATGGCAAAACAAGAAGCATGAAAGCGCGGCCCATCATTAGGACGTCCCAGCTCTATATTTCCATAGTGCAATATCGCTTTCAGCACTTTATCACTCAAAGCCTTCTCCAGCGGAAGCTCTTTCTTGCGATAAGCATCAGCTATTTTCCAGATACAATTGAATGCATCTGTCAAAAAGAGGCCAATCTCTCCTTGTACTGTGGAGTAAGGCTTCTGAAAACCATTGTCTTTCCGAAATTCATCTTCTTGCGTTTGTAAGGGAGTAAATATACCATTATCTGTCAATTGTTCCAAACATTCTTTGGCACTGTATGAAGTCTTCAATGAATGATAACGATACGGATGCTCCGCTAATGAATGCCTCAGACTCTCCAAGGCTTTCCGCTTCTCCGGATCATGGACTCGCTGTCCATCCCGATAATAGCGCTGATAATTATCAAAAGCGTATTTTCTTTCCGCTTCTTGTGCACGGAGCAAAAACCCGGTACATGTGATCAACATAATGCAAAGTAATTCTCTTTTCATGGTAACTTATTCGGTTTCATTAATAAAGGTTAGTTAAACAAAAGTAGGGAAAAAGAGAAAGAAGAAACGATATAAATCATACAATAAAGCGTATGTTATTGTACAAGAGCTTATAAGAAGAGTATCACGAAATAAAATAAAGATTATCTTTGCTACATTCATAAAAAACATTGGCTATCTTTTTTCCGGTTTTCATACAGTAGGTTCTGCTTCCGCAGTATACCTGCTCCATACCCGAAACCTGCCTGAGCCGTACTTGCTCCGTACATTCTCCACTCAGAGGTACCCTTATACGGAGAAAGCACGGAGTTGGTACGGAGCAAGTATAGCTCAGGTATGGCCCTGACACCTTCCAGAGGGGGTTAAAGGGATTATGAGACCAACCAACAGGGATTTAGCAAAGCAATAGAACTTAAATCATAATATTAAACAAGAATAAAACCATGAAAAAGAATTATTTCTTATTTGCGCTGATACTTCTCTCTTCAATCAGTATGCTCCGTGCACAGAAGATTGATAACCTAATAGAGTTAAAACAGAAATCACAGAACCCATTATTCCATCAGTTAGGCAAAGCAATAAAAACACCTGCTTTTGAGAGTGAAGGTTATTGGAGTTGGGGAAGTTCCGTGGTAAAAGGAGACGATGGCAAGTATCATATGTTCGTATCCCGTTTTCCCAAGTCACTCCCCTTCCATCCTGGCTGGATGGTGGCTTCAGAGATTGTACATGCCGTATCGAATGTACCGCAAGAACCTTACCAGTTTAGTGAAGTAGCACTTCCGGCACGTGGTGCACAGTATTGGGACGGACGTTCTACACACAATCCGCGAATACTGAAATACAATCATAAATACTATCTGATTTATATGGGGTCCACTCACCCCTTCGTAGATCCAACATACGACCAGTTAACACTCAACAGTCCCTGGTGCACAGTAGCACGCTCCAACAAGCGCATCGGGCTGGCTGTTGCCGATTCACCATACGGACCATGGAAGCGTCTGGATGAGCCTATTCTGAAAACGAAGCCCAATACTTTCTTTAGTTTCCTGACTTCCAATCCCTCGCCAGTGGTACAGGAAGATGGTTCTGTCATGATGATTTTCAAAGGACGCAGACACATGGAGGACGGAAAGTATTCAAATATGGCTTTAGGAATCGCCTATGCTCCGACTATCGAAGGCCCTTACCGAGTATTAAACAATGAACAACCCATTTTCCAGGTAGCCGGACAAGGAGAAGCGGAAGATCCTTTTCTTTGGAAAGACGATAAGGGATACCATGCCATCTTTAAGGATCATGTAGCTAAATTTACAGGTGAAAAAGGAGGTGGTGTTATGGCACATTCCAAAGATGGCATCAACTGGACTGTTGATAAAGACCCGAAAGCATACTCAAAAACAGTAGAGTGGGAAGACGGCACAATAGCGAAACAAGGACAATTGGAGCGTCCATTCATTCTTTTTGAGGATGGCAAGCCAACATTCATATTCTTTGCAACAATGGATGGTCCGGGCGAATTTGAAAACGGGACACACTCCTGGAACATGGTTATTCCGCTAAAATAGTTACCTTTGCAGAAATATTGAATAACTAATTGATATGCAGAGTACCCTCCCCATTCATTTTGCCCCGCTGCAAGGTTACACCGAGGCTATTTACCGACAAGCGCATGCCCGTATATTCGGTGGTGTAGAGAGCTATTATACTCCTTTTGTACGTGTAGAGCACGGAGAAATCCGAAAAAAAGACATGCGCGAGATTACTCTGGAAAACAACCGTGGCGTGCAGCTTATTCCACAGCTCATTGCTCCCGATGTGGACAAAATGGAGCAGATAATTGCCCTATTCATCGAAAAAGGATATAAGAATGTGGACATAAATCTGGGATGTCCTTTCCCTCTTTTGGCTAAACGGCACAATGGTTCGGGAATGCTTCCTTATCCCGAAGAGGTACGGGAGTTGCTGACTGCTGCCATAAAGAATCACCCCGATCTTCAGTTCTCTGTCAAGATGAGGTTGGGTTGGGAGAACCCGGAAGAAAGTCTGGCTTTGCTACCCTTTCTGAATGAACTGCCACTGACACATATCATTATGCATCCCCGATTGGGAAAACAGCAATATAAAGGGGAAGTGGATTTAAAAGGTTTTGAAGCCTTCTACAACGAATGCAGCCATCCGCTTATTTATAACGGTGATTTACTTACAGTAGAAGATATACAGACTATCAGCGAACGCTTTCCACGACTGGCAGGTATCATGATAGGTCGTGGACTGCTTGCCAATCCCGCCTTAGCTTTAGAGTATCAACAGGGACATCCGCTTTCCGAAAAGGATATGCAGGAGAGACTCAGATTGTTCCATGCTGACGTATTTGCCCAGTATGGCAATCTTCTGGAAGGGGGAGACAAACAACTGCTGACGAAAATGAAAAACTTCTGGGAATATCTGATGCCGGACGGAGACCGAAAGGCAAAAAGGCGATTCATAAGTCCAACAAGCTGGAAACTTACCAAGCGGCAGTCCGCAGCTTGTTGGGGTAATCATTCATCTTATTCCGGATTTACGCCCGGAATCGTATGTACATCTTTACGTATCTGCGCTACATGATGCAACTTCATCCAGTCGTGCAGGTACTCACGGTGTTGCAACAGGATCTCTTTGTATTTCTCCTCGATGGCGAGGTTCCGCATTTCGCCACGGTCTTTTTCCATATCAAAAAGTTGCTCACGGTAACGGCCTTTGTCATACAACACATATTTATAGCGAGAGGTACGCAAAGCCCAGCCACGTGTATTTCCACCTTTATCGAAAGTAGTTTCGGTTACGATATAGTCCTGATGTTTCAATGACGGATCAGCTTTCTCTACCAACGATCTGAAAGAGACACCATGCAGTCCTTCAGGAAGCCGAATGCCTGCCCAGTCGCAAACTGCTGCAAAAAAATCGACGCCATTATTCACGAGTTGCGGCATCTCCTTGCCGGCATTCTTCTTTCCCGGTAAGGTTACAATCAGAGGGATATTTACCACCTCTTCATATAAAGCCGATTTCTGGTTCCAGTGGTGTGCTCCCACTCCGTCGCCATGATCACTGGTAAATATCACGACTGTATTCTTCCATAAATCCTGTTTGTCTATAGCATTCAGAATCTTACCGATTTCTGCATCCACCTTTTCAACCAGACGGTAATAGAGGTTCCGGTAACGGCGCCAATCATCCGGAGTATAGTTACGGGTAGGATAAGCCGAATAATTCAGGCTCTGCTCATAACTGATAACATCAGCGTCATAGGGATTCTTAGCAAAATTAAGAGGTAGTCCCGGCCACTCATTCTGCGGCAGGTCTTCTATATTTCCCCAAGGCAAATTCTGGCTACGTGCGTACTCACAAATATTATGCGGGTTATCGAATCCTGCCACCAAGAAGAAGGGTTTGGTATGTTTTTGTTCCAGAAAGCCGACGCAGGCTTCCGCCAGCCCATTATCACTATGAGGATGGATAGTAGTAAAACCAAACTCTTTATCCGGCATGGAGGCAGTATGTACATGCCATTTACCGGCATAGATACAATCATAACCGGCATTTTGCATCAGTGTTCCCAAAGTCCGGGTACGCAATGAATCCGGTATCGGCGTACCATTTCGAGCAAGTCCTACTTCGTGCGAAGTATAGCCTGTAAACATAGCCGCCCTGGCAGGTCCACTCAGGGGCGTAGAACAATAGGCATTACGGAACAGAACACCCGCCTGTGCCAGTTTATCCATATTCGGAGTATGCAAGTCATCGTTTCCCATGCAACTCATCGCAGAGGCTGTCTGCTGATCGGTAACAATGTAGATGATATTAGGCAACTCTTTCGCCCAAGCCAAAGAAGGAACGACAGCCGTTGCACACAACATTATATTCTTTACTTTCATCACAGTTCTATTTTAAGGATTAACTTCATTATTTTTTCAGTTCCACATCGAAGCTGGCGGCATCTCTGCACGTAAATTGCAAAACAGTCTGCTGCTTATCTTTGGAAATCACTTTGCAATAAGGAGTTTCTGCAACATTCCATTCACCCTTTAAAGTAACGGTTACAGGTATTTCACCACTATCATTATCAATCCAGGGACGCGAATAGATACTGCGTTCCATACGTTTGCCATCCTTGTCAAAAGCCTCATCGCTCGGACCCCGATATAGTGCCAGATCCGGTTGGGAAACGGTCAATAAGAGCTTATCTCTGTCTTCACGTATCATGACGAGGCAGGAAGTATCAGCTTTCTGTAGCAATCCCTCCTCAGGCAATGCCTGTGGTGTTTCAAAAAGTACATATGAAATCAGGTTATCAGTCAGAGAACGAACGATATGAGCATTGCGGTCCTGTTGCAATACCTTGTAAGACGGTTTCTTTGCGAAAGCTTTCAAGGAAGCTGCATCCGTACGAGGCAGGACAGCATATTCATAGGAAGCACCTTTCGGAGCTTTTCCATGCTCTAATACCAATGAAACCCAATCACCGGAAGTAGGTTTCGGATTACGTTCACCTACGGTAACTTGTGGGAAATTCCTTTCATATTTCGCCGCTTTCATCGAGTTTTTCGACAGATAATATCCTACTCCGTTAGGATCGATATAGGTCTGTCCGTCACTTTTATAAGCTGCCCAGTAATCATGCATTTCGGGAGTAGTGACTGCCAACTGGAAAACGGTAGTTTCTGTGGGGAACTCTTCATTTTTATTCTCAATATCCGTTCCCAGACATACGATCGTTCCATTGAAGAAGTGATAAGATTTACGGGCACGGTGTGAACCGTTGTACTTGTCATGCTCGTGAAGCTTCATGCCGAAGTTACCATTTAATTTTGCCTGAGACAAGCCACCTGCAAAAGCCTCGTCGGAATAAAGCATTTCTTCCATACCTGAGAAAGTATCTACATTCATCACTCTGGCACGAAGCTGATCGAATGGCAAATGAATAGTCGTCGTACCGGGAAAACGGTTCCAGTCGAAGCCTGCTTCCTGCCAACCACTGGTTGTAAAAGTAACCATTTCATCGGGTTTTCCGGTCAATATCTGCATACTTCCGTGAGCCAGGTAGCGACCGAAGAAATTAGCATCCAGATAATGTTCGGCTGCCCAAAGGTAACGGGAATGCCCACGTACCACAGCAGCCCAATTAT
>ULKY01010365.1_pt1 | contig 15506 bp, 9 predicted proteins | sample 1951261 | NCBI WGS metagenome assembly ULKY01 (sample SAMEA4835511, study PRJEB28245) | human gut metagenome | biome: gut microbiome; material: fecal sample | place: Denmark | collected 2008 | reverse complement strand
CAATTGCCATGACCTGCACAAACGCCAACAGTTGCAAAGGACGCTATAAGAGTGATGGAAAAGCCAGATTAACTCTAAAAGGAATGTCCGGCGGAAAATTATATATCGACGGTATCGCACAACAGGGAACAAGCAATATCTCTTTGCCCGTAGGAGAGCATCACATAGAGTATGCACGTGAAGTTACTCCAATGCCAACTGATATTATCGACACAGAATATACTCCTAACGGTACACTTATTTATCTGGATATACCTGCATCAGCCAAAAAGGTAAAAATAGAAACATCACGAGACAATGGGCAAACATGGACGGAGGTAGGCACAACCACCCGGTCAGTATACAAACTGGCTCCGCAACCTGCCGGAAAGATACATGTACGGGCTCTGTCTGTAAACGGAAAGCATACGGCCGTCTTTGCCCAAGAGTATCCGGTTTATACCACTAGCCAAGCACCACATTACCCGGAAGGTCTGCACCTGAATTTAGACAAGGGGAAGGTAGACTTATCATGGGGAAAAGTATTAGGTGCACAGAAATATCGTATATACCGGAGAAAGGCCGGTGACAAAGATTTCACACTTATATTTGAAGGTAAAGCCAATCAGTATACAGATATGGAAGCTGCCGGAGTCATCAAAGCATGCCGATTCCCCGGTAAGTTAGACAATCCGACTCTTGATGCCGGTTCGTTTACAGTCTATGAATATACGGTTACCACTGTGAACGGGTATGGCGAAAGCGTACAGTCTCCTATCACCGATACACATCCGGCATCCTGGGCTAACTGGTATCCGGATACCGAACTGAAATACAAGCGTACCTCTGCATTCTGGATGGAACCTTATGTACCTTCATTCATGACACCCGAGAAATATTATCCGAACTAACAATATAAAAAATACAAGAAAATATGAAAAGTAAACTATTCACAGCAGCATTGGCTGCGTTGGTGCTGGCATCTTGTGCTCCTAAAGAGAACGGGTACTTTGACAATCTCCCACAAGAAGCCAGCCCTATAGAAATCGGGAATAAAATTACAAATCGGTTTCTGGAACAAGGGCATTCGCAATATGGCAGCCCCTTACGCGTGAACGAACCAAGAACACAAATCACCTATCCGGATGTATGCACTTGGTTAGGAGGACTTTGGTTTGCTCAGGAAACAGACAACAAGGATTTGACAGAACGTCTGAAAGCCCGTTTCGAGCCTTTATTCACCAATGAGGCTTACTTGCAGCCGAAGCCGAATCATGTAGACAACAATGTCTTCGGAGCCGTGCCGCTGGAACTTTACCTGCAAACCGGAGAAGAGCGTTATAAAACATTAGGCATGATGTATGCCGACTCTCAATGGGAATTACCAGCCAACTGGAAACTGGAAGAAGGTGAAGAACGCCAAAGCAGTATGTATGGGGATTTCAAAGATGCTGATATCTGTCAACCGGAACAAAAGGAATGGGACGACAAAGGTTATTCCTGGCAGACTCGCTTCTGGCTGGACGACATGTATATGATCACCACTATCCAAGCGCAGGCTTATCGGGTAACGAACGACCGTAAATATATAGACAGAGCAGCTCGCGAAATGGTGCTTTACCTGGATTCTATACAGCAACCTTCAGGACTGTTCTACCACGCACCAACAGCTCCCTTCTGCTGGGGACGCGGTAATGGTTGGATGGCAGCCGGTATGTCCGAACTGCTCCGAATGCTTCCGCAAGACAATCCGGACAGAGCGGAAATCATGAAAGGATATCTGAAAATGATGGAAAAGCTAAAAGATACACAGGATGAGAATGGTATGTGGAAACAGGTAGTAGACGATATTTCCATGTGGGAAGAAACTTCCGGTTCAGCCATGTTCGCATACGCCATGATTACAGGTGTCAAGAAAGGCTGGTTACCTGCCGAAGAATACGGGCCGGTAGCCCGGAACGCCTGGATAGCTTTAACCAAATATGTAAATGAACAAGGAGATGTGGAAGCCGTATGCGAAGGTACCATGCTGGGAGACAATAGTGAACACTACCGCAACCGTAAAGCTTTAACGGGAGATCTCCATGGACAAGCTCCGGTTTTATGGTGCGCCTATGCATTACTTGCCAAATAAAATCACGTTCTTTACAAAGTAAAAACTAACCTCACAAAACATGAAAAACATAGTATTAACCACCGGATATTCTTTACTGACAGCCTTTTTCTTGTGCACACCACCACTGTGTGCACAAGAAAAAGTACTCGACCGGATGACGCGCAGTGAAGCCCGACAGGAAATCCTCCGACATACCGAAATCAAGGATCATGTTACTTTTTATCATAGTAACGATAAGGATATCTACGTTGTCTATGATCTGATAAGCTCCGGCAATAAGGAGAAAATGCTTCAAGGCAAAACCATTCTGTTAGGCATCCTGGATGCCTTCGAGTCTACTCGGAACCAATCTCGCCCTCTGGAAGTATCTTTCTTTGCCCGTGAGAAATTTTTCGATTCCATACGCATACTTAAAGAAAACAAACTGATGGACGCGGAACTCAGACAACTGTCCGAATCTCTTGTCAGTCAGATGAGTTTTTGCGAAGAACGCGGTCCGAACAACCGGGCAGCAAATTATGCCATGGGAGCCTTGGCAGCTGCCAGATTGTTTCCGAAACACAAAGATGCCAAATTATGGAAAGCTTATGCCGAAGCCGTATGGAATGACTGGTATGAACCGGGAGACAGTTATGAACCTGCGTATGTGGCCCATAATATTCCCCGCCTGATAGCTTTAGGTGTAAAGCTTGGCAAGCAGAAGGAATTAAAAGGGGATAAGCTGAAACAGGTATATTATAAATTCAGAAACCATGTCAGTTCTTCCGGTCTGGTATGCTCTACAGGAGATGGAGAACCGTACGACCAAGAATCTTACGTAAAGGCTTTTGATGCCATTATGGAAGTCTGTCCCGATCCTACTATTTTATGGGCACTTAAAAAAACATATCTGGCAGGCAACATGAAAACCGGAAGACTTCCGGAAGAGGCTTTTGAAAAAGCTTATCCCCAATATGCAGGTATGGAAGCCAAAGCCCCGGAACTACAAGCTTCCGTGCAATCTCTTTTCCCTGCCACTTACCAAAGTAAAGATCGCCTGATACTGGCACCTTCACGTAAAGAAGGCGCTCCGTTCGCCCAATTCTGGATTCAGGATGATTGCAACGTCCTCTACCATGGTGGAATCTCCGACACACGTGGCGACCTGATACATTATGAAGTAGACGGCACCATGATCATTGCCGACAGAGGACGCTATGAATGGCCGGCATGGAACAATACGCTACTGGTTTCCGAACCGGATGCGCAGTATCCTTTCCGTCAGACCACGGGAGTGTATTCCGGACGATGGTATCATTCTTCCGCCAATATGCGGGTTACCCGAGGGTATATGCCTTCAAAACGATACACCATCAATTCACAAAGATCCACTGATGTTCATTTTGCACTGACTGACCAGAAGGCTCCTTATGGTTATATGTGGGGAAACCCGGAAGCAGTGGCCGGAAATAATGACTTGATAAACCTGCATGAAATTAGGTTGGAGTTTGCACTGCTCCCTACCGAAGGAGAAGAATCAGTCGGCAAGGTATTTCCCGGAAGAACCTGGTTCGGCGGATATGAAAAACGCAATGTATGCCCTTCGGATATTCCCGTAGATATTTATATCAGTGACCTGTTCATTGCCGGAGATAAAGGAAAGAAAATACTGGTACCGTTTGACAAACTGACGGACAAACTGTCATTTGGCTTCGTTGCTCCCGACAAGACACAGCAATTCCCCGAAACGGAATTAGCCAAAGAGGATTATGCCATTGTAACCGATGCAGAAACGGGCAAACAGGTATTGCGCATCCGCACGAAATATGGCCGTACGGTTCTCCGTATCAAAATGAATGAACAGGTTAATGTGAATGAGGACTATAGCCGCATCGGATTATCATATAAATATGTCACTCCCATCAAGGGTTGGACACGAGTACCCATCCTGATAGCCTTCAATGATAACGACATGAAACATAATTTACGCCTGGACCGTCAGCAAGGTGGTATTCTGACTGATGCCAAAGCTGAAAATAAGGCAGGTGACAGTTATGGTTCCGTATCTTACAAAGGAATCTGGACCCACGATTCATCTTGGACAAGAAGCACTCTTCTGACAGAAGAAGGTTTTCTAATCGTATTGGATGAGTTCCTGCCGGGAAAAGCTGCCGATAAGCTGGTGGCCGGTCCGGTATGGCACGTTCCCTCCGCTCCCCGTTGCGGAAATTCGGATGGGGCTACTGCTGACTGGTTTGATGCTTCCCTGCTACATTACCCTGCACAAGCACGGGCTTTCACTGATAAATACGGTGAAGGAGACAAATGTCTCTTTATTGCTTTCGATGCACCGGCAGGATCGGAAAACGGAATTCAGTATCAGCCTAAACATTGGAAGAATGATGATTATGCGGTTTATAGCAAATGTCCGCTGGAGGCCGGAAAAGCCACACGCTGGTTATCTGTCCTGGCGCCTCATTCCAAAGATACGGATGCCATCAAGTTATCCCGGAACATAAAAATAAGCAATCTGGGAGATAAGGGTTATCAAGTAAATATTCAATGGAACGAACAGGGAAAAAGCCCTGTCAAGTTGGAAATAAAGATGGGTAACCGTGACGAATGGAAAGTAATACGCAATTAATAACAGAAGAAGCATGAATATAAAATATCATTTCATAGCGAGTTGTTTACTCCTGTCAGGAGGATTGGCAATCCTGACCGGTTGTAACTCTCCGCAGAGTTTAAAGGAATTTACCGTGGAGAATCCTTTGGATATAAATCGTGAAGACGAAGCACTTGTATTGACGCGTGCACAACTCAATCCGACAGACAAGCTGCTCAAACCTGTGATAACCAACGGGCAGGGAGAATATATTCCTTGTCAGCTGGACGACCTTGACGGAGACGGAGAATGGGATGAACTGGCATTCGTATATACTTTTTCCCCTTCCGAAAAGACCCGGTTAAAAGTGGAATGGATTACTCCGGAGAAATATCCGGTATTCGCCCCTCGCACGAATGTCCGCTATGGTAAGATGACCTCCCCTGGAATTATCGAAGAACTATCCCGGGATGCACACGACAAGCATAACCTTCCACGAGGAAGTGAGATGTATCCTTATCAAATGGATGGTCCTGTCTGGGAAAATGATAAAATGGGATTCCGCCAATACTTCGATGGTCGTAACTGTTGCGATGTTTTCGGTAAAAGAATATCTGAAATGGTGCTGGATACAGTGGGAATCAGTCCGGAAGGACATCCGGCAAATACATACCAGGTAGTACGCAAATGGGGATGCGACATTCTGAGTGCAGCCAACTCATTCGGTTTGGGCGGACTTGCCATGCAGACTCCAGACAGCCTGGTACGCATGGGTGTCCCCGCAAGTTATACAGAAGATGTTATCGACTCCACCTACTACGAACTGGTTACAGAAGGGCCAGTCCGCTCAATTATTCGCTTGACATATAAAGGATGGCAAATAGAAAATAACAAGATAGATCTTTGCGAAGAAATCAGTATATGGGCAGGAAAATACGGATATGAAAAGAAAATCAGCACCACTACCCTACCCGGAAATTACTTCCTGGTGACCGGCATTGTCAATAACCTGAATACGCAACCTTTCACGGAAGAAGAATATGAAGGGAAACAGTATACCATGCTCACCCATGACAAACAGACCGTAAACGGAAGTTTCTATTTCGGCATGAGTTTATTGGTACCTGTTGACAATTTGATAGAAACCTTCCATACACCGGAAGAAAACGCAGATATTATAAAAACCTGGTGCGTCAAAATGAAACCTGACGCAAACGGACTCTACAATTACCGGGCTTATGCAGCCTGGGAGTTGAGAGACAAACAGTTCCGGGAACGGGAGGCATTCATCAACCTGATAGCCCATGAGGCATTATGCATCAATCATCCCATTATCATTCAGCTATAAAAAATAGAGCTATGAAGAAGTTACTGATCAGCTGTCTAGTCTTTTTAGGCGGTTTCATTTCGGTTCATGGGCAAGTTTATACAGGAGCCGCCTATTATCCGGAACATACCGATAAAGAGCAAGTTGAAAAGGATGCACGTCTCATGAAGGAAGCGCATTTCAACATAGCCCGGATGGGTGACTTCGCCTGGCATAGTATGGAACCTAGAGACGGAGCCTTTACGCTGGAATGGTTAGATCATGCTATCCGGACACTGTCACAGCATGGCATACAATCTCTGTTATGTACCCCTACTGCCGCCATACCCAAATGGATGCACGATGCACACCCCGACATCATGATCATGGGAGCAGACGGTCAGAGGAAGCCCTATGGACGCCGGCGCCATGCCTGTCTCAACAACGAGGATTACCGCCAATACTGCACACGCATTACACGCACCTTGGCGGAACGTTATAAAAACAATAAATCCGTCATCGGATTTCAGATAGATAACGAACTGGCAACCGAAGAGCCCTATTGCTATTGTCCTGAATGCCTGAAGAAATTCCAGTTATGGCTGAAGAAGAAATATCAGACAGTAGAAGCCTTAAATAAAGCCTGGGGAACCGTCTTCTGGAGCGAAACATTAGATAACTTTGAACAGGTATGGCTACCCCGCAGGATGGATAATCCGGGTATTTATCTGGATTATCAACGGTTCTATTCGGATGTAGCATTAGAATTCTTCCGTATGCAACGGGATGTGGTTAAAGCCGTAGCTCCGGGCATGACAGTGACAACTAATATCGGAGGAAGTGGCTTTGTGACCACCATGAATCTCTATGAACTGGCAGATGAATGCGATGTCCTGTCGTTCGACAATTATCCTGTAAATGTAACTTTGGAACATCTCTATGGGAATGACATCGGACACCCTTTTGATCCTGCCATGACATCTTTTGCCATGCAGATAATACGAGGAGGCAAATCACGGTCTATATGGGTGCCGGAAGCACAGATCGGACGTACGGCCCTTACACAAAAGGAGATCGTAAAAGAGGGATATCCCCGTTTATGGAACCATCAGCAACTAGCTTACGGATGTCGTTTATCCACTTTCTTCCCCTTCCGTTCTTTCGATTCCGGACACGAGCATCTGATGGCAGGAGTCATGGAATCCGATAATGTAAAGCGAAGTAAATTCTACGAAGCACAACAGATAGCCAAGGAATTACAAGAGATTTACGCCCGGACAGGTGAAATGTTGCCGATAGCTAAAGCTGCAGTAATCCGTGATTTCCAAATGGATTGGACTTTCAAGAATGGTTATACATTCTGCCCCGACCTTAAATACCTGCGTGAAGTATATAAGTACTATCATGCTCTGCGCTCTCAATCAATTATGGCTGATGTTATCTCATCTCAGGCAGATTTGAGCGGTTATAGTCTGATTGTAGTACCTTATCTGGCCATTGCTTCTCCTGATTTTTGCCAACGCCTGGAAGAAGCCGCCCGGCAAGGTGCTACAATTCTTCTAACTTGTATCAGCGGGGTACGTGATATTCATCTGCACAAGACGGATGCTTTGGTCACCTCCCGTCTGCAACAACTGGCAGGCATCGAAGTGAAAGGGCAGGAAGCACTGTTCGGACGAAAAAGTAATACTTTAACTTATGGAGATCAGACCGGTCAATGCCATTTCTGGTTCGACCAAATAGAAGTAAAGACGGCTTCTCCGACAGCTTCATTCAGTGGAAATTACTTTAAAGGCTATCCTGCCATCACTTGCAACAAATATGGAAAAGGAATCGTGTATTACGTGGCTACCGTACCTGAACAAAGCATTGCAGACAAACTTATGAAAGAAGTTGTCAGTAACTCTTCCATAAAGGTTCCAGCTCAATGTAACCATCCGCTGGTAGAGATTGCCGGACTGAAAGATACCAACGGTAAGCAATATATTTATATCGTTAATTTCTCAGATGAAGACCAGATAATAGAATTCAAGATCCCGGTTCTGAACATCATGACAGGAAAGAAATACCCTGCATCTGCCTCCGTCAAGGCGATGGATTATTTATTAGTACAAGTAAATCAATAATTTTATATCATGAAAAAGAATTTCATCACATGTGTAAGCTTTTTGAGCATTATGTCGCTCTTTTCTTGTTCGCCAGAAAAAGAATTTAATAGATGGGGAGACAAACTTACCCAGTATGTAGTAGAAGAATATATGCCTGCAAAGGACTATATCTGGAACTGGAACGAAGCCGTATTCCTAAAATCCGCCGTTGTACGTTGTGAGAATAATATGGATAAAGACTATCTGTTTCCATACATACAAACAGCTGTCGACTCCACTTTCGGGGACGCCAACGGTCATCACCCGAATGCTGTCATCTCCGGATTAGGACTGGCCTATCTGGCACAGACCACCGGTGAAAGCCGATACAAAGACAAAGCTTATGAGATTTTCGAACAATACAAGAATATCCCCAGAGCCACCAACGGAGGTGTGTCACACAGAGAAGAAGTGATTGAATTATGGGATGATACCGTATATATGGTAGGCGAGTTCCTGATGCAGATGTACAAACTGACAGGCAACAAAGAATTCCTTCTGGAAGCCATCTCCCAATTGAAAAAGCATGCGGAGAAACTGGAAGATACGGAAACCGGTCTCTGGTATCACGGTTGGGACAATGATACGATTCCCTCACAGGATCCCTGCTGCCAGCCCGGTTGGGCGGAAAATCCAAACCGCAGAAACAATGAGTTCTGGGGACGCGGCAATGGTTGGATTCTAATGACTCTGGTAGATTTAATGGAGCTTCTTCCCGAAAATGATGAAAACTATCCGTATTTGAAAGCATCTCTCACACAGAAACTCAATACATTATATCCATTGCAGGATGAAAAGACAGGACACTGGTATCAATTGCCCATCTATCCGGAAGAAGAAGGGAACTTTATAGAAAGCTCAAGCACTGCCATGTATGCCTATGCCGCAGCAAAAGGCATTGCACTGGGAATATTACCCGCTGACAAGTATATGCCTATGATAGAACGTGCCTATGCCGGCTTGGAAGCAAACAGTCTGCAACCTGTAGGGAAGTACCTGAAAATGAAAAACATTTGTGACGGTACCTGTATCGGTGATAAAGATTATTATTACAACAGAGGCATTGTAAACGAAAGAGCTTATGCTTTCGGAATAGCTGCCATGTTCTATGATCAATACCATCAACTGACAGCAAAGTAGGTTTCAGTTTTGTTCAAATTGACAAATTGATAATTCTACTGTACGAGAATGCTTTCTTTCAGCCCAACCGGAAAGGTTGAAGTGAAGATTGCAAGGATTACGTTTTTGAAAAAACAGAAAGTTTGGCATTCATCTCGCAAAAAAGCATTGAGACACCCTTATCTTCTTTTAAGTTTCAAAACAATTTCAATCCATGCAATGCAGCAATAAAAAGGAGAAATACAAGTGATCAGATAAAACATTCAATAAGAACAGAACTAGTATGTTTTATACGAACACTACACCCTTTCCTCCGGATGGTATCACCCTTTTAGCAAAATGGCTACACCTTTTAGAACAAAGGGTGTAGCCATCTTGCTAATTACATCATCGGTTTTGATGCAAAAGATCATCTGTTTGGGGCAAATACACCATCTGTTCAGAGCAAACAGATCATGTATTTACCCCAAACAGATGATACGTTTCAATGAAAAAGACGATTCAGCAGGCTAGAAAAGCTATTTTAAGTCAAACGCCTGTTAGCGGAATCCGCACAACAGCATCTTTTTGTTTATAGAAAAAGCATTTTACTATCATTGAGAACGACTCTGATAAAAACTTATTGAAACCTATTTAAAATATTCTAACGAAAAATACTCTAACACGAAAATATTTTACCGTTTCCCTTTTACTTCATTTAATTAATTAAATACCTTTGCTACAATATTATCATTTTTTTATGAAAACACTCATTCGGGCAACTCTATTTCTATCTATTAGTAATGTCCAACACGACGTACTATCTGCCCAACAAAGCAAAATCAGTGTAACTTCATTCAATTGTATGGAGACGGACATTACCACCAGAGTGACTGCTCCTAAAAAAGATCAGAACGGAGAGATCTGGATTTACGTTCCACGCGGTACCAGACGTATCTCTATCCTGCACGACGAACAGCAACACTAAACAGCGACGGCACGTTCGAACTGACTGTTTCTAACCTGAATTCTTATACTTATTATCATGTACGGGCGTATACCACCAACAAAAATGACAATCAACCACCCAAACCCGGCGTAGAATAAGATTTTTTTTCAACATGAAAGTGTACCAAAAGTAAAATAAGCTATTATAGCTCACTTTGGGTGCACTTTCATTGAATTGATATATACATCAGCCCTAAACTTTTCCTAATTCTCCCCTCCTTCGTGCCATTATATGAAAAATGTTTCGTATTTTTGTCCCCAAATTGTGTTAATGTACAACGAAATGAATGTATTAGAACTAAGTGAACAGGAAATCATTCGACGTAATAGTATGAATGAACTTCGCGCGATGGGCATCGAGCCCTATCCCGCTGCAGAGTATGTAACCAATGCTTTCTCCACTGATATAAAAGCAGAATTCAAAGATGACGCTGAACCTCGCAAAGTATCCGTAGCCGGACGTATGATGACACGCCGTGTGATGGGTAAGGCTTCGTTTATTGAATTGCAGGACTCTAAAGGTCGCATTCAGGTATATATTACCCGCGACGATATCTGTCCGGGAGAAGACAAGGAGCTCTACAACACTGTATTTAAACGCCTGCTCGACTTAGGCGATTTCATTGGAATCGAGGGTTTTGTATTCCGTACCCAAATGGGCGAAATCAGTATCCATGCCCAAAAGCTGACTGTACTGGCAAAATCCATCAAACCGTTGCCTATTGTAAAATACAAAGATGGTGTAGCTTATGACTCCTTTGAAGACCCCGAACTCCGCTATCGCCAACGTTACGTTGACCTTGTAGTGAATGACGGCGTAAAAGAAACATTCCTGAAACGTGCCACGGTTATTAAAACCATGCGTGCTGTACTGGACGAAGCCGGCTACACGGAAGTGGAAACTCCGATTCTGCAATCCATCGCAGGTGGAGCAAGTGCCCGTCCTTTCATCACTCACCACAACTCACTGAATATGGATCTGTATCTGCGTATCGCTACCGAACTTTACCTGAAACGTTTGATCGTTGGTGGTTTTGAAGGCGTGTATGAAATCGGAAAGAACTTCCGCAACGAAGGTATGGACAAGAACCATAACCCGGAATTCACCTGTATGGAACTGTACGTACAATATAAGGATTACAACTGGATGATGAGTTTCACCGAGAAATTACTGGAACGTATCTGCATTGCCGTGAACGGCAGCGAAGAAACTACCATCGACGGTAAGACCATCAGCTTCAAAGCACCATACCGCCGCTTACCCATCCTGGACGCTATCAAGGAAAAGACAGGTTACGACCTCAATGGTAAGAGTGAAGAAGAAATCCGCCAGGTCTGCAAAGAACTGAAAATGGAAATTGACGACACCATGGGTAAAGGCAAGTTGATAGATGAAATATTCGGTGAATTCTGCGAAGGCACTTTCATTCAGCCTACTTTCATCACTGACTATCCTGTTGAAATGAGTCCGCTGACCAAGATGCACCGTAGTAAACCGGGACTAACCGAACGTTTTGAACTGATGGTGAACGGTAAAGAGCTTGCCAATGCTTATAGCGAGTTGAACGATCCCATCGACCAAGAAGAACGTTTCAAAGATCAATTGCGATTGAGTGAAAAGGGAGACGATGAAGCAATGTTCATCGACCAGGATTTCCTGCGTGCCCTGCAATTCGGTATGCCTCCTACATCAGGTATCGGTATCGGTATTGACCGTCTGACGATGCTAATGACAGGCAAGTCGTATATTCAGGAAGTACTGTTCTTCCCGCAAATGCGCCCCGAAAAGATCACTCCAAAAGATGCTCCCGCCAAATATATGGAACTGGGCATTGCCGAAGACTGGGTACCCGTTATTCAGAAAGCCGGCTACAACACAATAGAAGATATGAAAGATGTGAATCCGCAAAAACTGCACCAGGACATTTGCGGTATTAACAAGAAATACAAACTGGAACTGACCAACCCGTCGGTAAACAACGTAGAAGGCTGGATTGAGAAAATTAAGAATTAAAGAATTAAAAATTAAATAAGAAGATTAAAGATCGAATGAGGGAAAGGAGTTTCCTTTCCCCCTTTTAATTTTTAATTATTAATTATTAATTTCGATATGAAACTACCCGGAAAGATAGCCATAATGGGCGGAGGAAGCTGGGCTACAGCCATTGCAAAAATGGTACTTGCTCAGGCTGAGTCGATTAACTGGTATATGCGACGAGATGATCGTATAACCGATTTTAAACGACTGGGCCATAACCCTGCCTACCTGACGGGCGTCAAATTCGACATGAAGCGCATCAACTTCAGCTCTAATATCAACGATGTAGTAAAAGAGTCTGATACGCTGATATTTGTCACCCCCTCCCCCTATCTCAAAGCTCACCTGAAGAAGCTGAAAACGCGGATACGGGATAAATTCATCATTACTGCTATAAAAGGAATCGTACCCGATGACAATCTGATCGTATCGGAGTACTTCACAAAAGAATACGGCGTTCCACCCGAAAATATTGCTGTACTGGCAGGTCCCTGCCATGCGGAAGAAGTAGCCTTGGAACGTCTCTCTTATCTCACCATCGCTTGTCCGGATACAGACAAGGCATGTACCATCGCCCGCCGCCTGGCCAGTTCATTTATCAAAACATCCGTCAGCAATGACGTAGCCGGTATAGAATACAGTTCTGTACTGAAAAACGTGTACGCCATTGCCGCCGGTATCTGTAGCGGTCTGAAGTACGGTGATAACTTCCAGGCGGTATTGATATTCAACGCTGTGCAAGAAATGAACCGTTTCCTACAAACAGTACATCCGCTGAACAGAAACGTGAATGATTCTGTTTATTTAGGTGATTTGTTGGTGACAGGATATTCCAACTTCAGCCGTAATCGCACGTTTGGTACTATGATTGGTAAAGGGTATTCTGTAAAAAGCGCGCAAATAGAAATGGAGATGATTGCCGAAGGATATTACGGTACAAAGTGTATCAAGGAAATCAACAAGCATCACCATGTCAATATGCCGATACTGGATGCTGTCTATAACATTCTGTACGAACGCATTTCACCCATGATAGAAATCAAGTTGCTGACTGATTCGCTAAGATAATCTCTCCCTTAACTCCTCTTCCGCAAAGAGGAGAATAAAGCCAGAGTTGCGATATAAAGAAAAGAATATTATAAATAAATCTTATAAACCAAAAGTAACTCAAACCTACCTTTTCCACAGGGAAGGGGGCAGGTAAGAGGCTTTTAAAACCTAGAATATTATGATTAGTTTGAACATCGAAAAGACTTTTGGATTTATCTCCAAAGCATCTGTTGCTGCTTACGAAGCTCAGGTAAAAGCTGCGCAGGAAGCATTGGAAAACGGTACCGGAAAAGGTAATGACTTCCTGGGCTGGTTGCACCTCCCCTCATCTATCAGCCAAGAGCATTTGGCCGACCTGAAAGCTACTGCACAAGTTTTGCGCGACAACTGTGAGGTAGTAATCGTAGCCGGCATCGGCGGAAGCTATCTCGGCGCACGTGCAGTCATCGAGGCTTTATCAAACAGCTTCACTTGGTTGCAGGAAAAGAAAACTGCTCCTGTAATGATCTATGCAGGACACAATATCAGCGAAGATTATTTGTATGAACTGACTGAATTCCTGAAAGACAAGAAATTCGGCGTCATCAATATCTCCAAATCCGGAACTACCACCGAAACCGCTCTCGCTTTCCGTCTGTTGAAAAAGCAATGCGAAGACCAGCGTGGTAAAGAAATGGCAAAGAAAGTTATCGTTGCCATCACAGATGCCAAGAAAGGCGCTGCCCGCATCACTGCTGATAAGGAAGGTTACAAATCATTCATTATCCCCGACAACGTAGGAGGACGCTTCTCTGTACTGACTCCGGTTGGTTTATTACCGATAGCGATAGCCGGTTTCGATATCGAGAAATTAGTAGCCGGTGCCGCTGACATGGAAAAGGCTTGCGGCGTGAATGTTCCGTTTGCCGAGAATCTGGCTGCGCAATATGCTGCTACCCGTAACGAGCTGTACAAGAATGGCAAGAAGATCGAAATCCTTGTAAACTTCTGCCCGAAACTGCACTATGTAAGCGAATGGTGGAAGCAATTGTACGGAGAATCTGAAGGTAAGGAAAACAAAGGTATTTTCCCAGCAGCTGTAGACTTCTCTACTGACTTACACTCTATGGGACAATGGATTCAGGAAGGTGAACGTACCATTTTCGAAACTGTAATATCTGTAGAAAACGTAAACCACAAGTTGGAAGTACCTTCTGACGAAGCAAATCTGGACGGTCTGAACTTCCTTGCAGGTAAGCGCGTGGACGAAGTAAACAAAATGGCTGAACTGGGTACCCAGTTGGCTCATGTAGATGGTGGTGTGCCCAACATGCGTATTATCATCGAGAAGCTGGACGAATACAATATCGGTCAGCTACTTTACTTCTTTGAAATAGGATGCGGTATCAGCGGTTATCTGCTGGGCGTGAATCCGTTCAATCAACCGGGCGTAGAAGCATACAAAAAGAATATGTTTGCATTGCTGAACAAACCGGGATATGAAGAAGAGTCAAAAGCTATTCAGGCAAGACTCTAGGTAAGAGTCAGTTAACCATAGATAAACGAGGTGTGGATGAATTTAATCATTCACACCTCGTTTTTTTGTTGTATCTTTGCAGATATAAAACAATAGGTATTATGTTTCAAGAAGCCATTTCCCGCTATCTTCAGTCCAGCGGGTACTCCAGAATTCATTTGAAATCCGTCCTTTTCGATATGGACGGCGTATTATTCAATTCCATGCCTTACCATGCCGATGCCTGGCACAAGGTAATGGAACGCCATGGATTGCACCTGAGCCGTGAAGAAGCTTACCTGCATGAAGGACGAACCGGAGCTGCTACTATCAATATCGTCTATCAACGGCAATATGGAAAAGATGCCACTCCCGAAATGATACAGAGCATTTATGCAGAAAAGAGTGCAGAATTCAACAGTAACCCCGAACCGGAACGTATGCCCGGCGCATGGGAAGTACTACAGAAAATAAAGTCGGATGGACTGATACCGATGGTAGTCACTGGTTCCGGACAACCCTCCCAATTAGACCGCCTGTCGCATAACTTCCCCGGCATGTTCCGTCGCGAACTGATGGTAACTGCCTTCGATGTAAAATATGGGAAACCACACCCGGAACCTTACCTGATGGCTTTACAAAAAGGAGGATTAGCCCCCAATGAAGCTATCGTAGTAGAAAATGC
>ULKY01028204.1_pt1 | contig 16174 bp, 7 predicted proteins | sample 1951261 | NCBI WGS metagenome assembly ULKY01 (sample SAMEA4835511, study PRJEB28245) | human gut metagenome | biome: gut microbiome; material: fecal sample | place: Denmark | collected 2008 | reverse complement strand
TTATTTATCATTTAACTCATAACCCTACAGAAAGAAATTCCTTTCTCCGATAAGTAACATCGCTATTTTATGAAAATCAATAAACATATTCTCCCTAATGGTCTGCGACTGGTGCATTACCAGGATCTCAGTACTCAGATGGTAGCACTGAACATCGTCTATGATGTAGGTGCCCGGGACGAAGATCCCGAACATACCGGCTTTGCCCATCTGTTTGAACATCTGATGTTTGGCGGTTCTGTGAATATACCCGACTATGATGCTCCTTTGCAGTCGGCAGGTGGCGAAAACAATGCTTGGACGAACAATGACATTACGAACTATTACCTCACCGTCCCCAAGTCGAATGTAGAGATTGGCTTCTGGCTGGAGTCCGACCGTATGTTGGAACTGGCATTCAGTGAACAAAGCCTTGAAGTGCAGCGCGGTGTGGTCATGGAGGAGTTCAAACAGCGTTGTCTAAACCAGCCTTACGGAGATGTGGGACATCTTATCCGTTCGTTGGCTTATGAGGTGCATCCATACCGCTGGCCTACCATCGGGAAGGATTTATCGCACATCGAACAAGCTACACTGGAGGAAGTGAAATCATTCTTTTACCGCTTTTATGCACCTAATAATGCCGTGCTTGCCGTTACCGGAAATATATCATGGGAAGAAGCTGTTCGATTGACAGAAAAATGGTTCGGCCTGATTCCCCGCAGGAATGTGCCTGTGCGACAATTGCCGCAGGAACCCGTACAGACGCAGGAACGCAGACAGGTAGTGAAACGTCCTGTTCCCTTGGATGCGCTGTTTATGGCTTTTCATGTGTGTAGTCGCGAGCATCCTGATTACTATGCTTTTGATATTCTTTCAGATATCCTTAGTAACGGACGCTCCAGTCGCTTGAACCGTCGGTTGGTGCAGGAACAGAAATTGTTCTCCGGTATAGATGCTTATATTTCGGGAACGCGTGATGCGGGATTGCTGCATATCAGTGGAAAACCGTCAGCCGGAGTCTCACTGGAACAGGCTGAGGCCGCTGTACGTAAAGAGTTGCAGGAGTTACAGCAAGTGGCGATAGAAGAACAGGAATTGGAGAAAGTAAAGAATAAGTTTGAATCCACCCAGATATTCGGGAATATCAATTACCTGAATGTAGCTACAAATCTGGCATGGTTCGAACTGACCGGGCAAGCGGAGGATATAGATCGTGAGGTAGAACGGTATCGCGCAGTGACGGCAGAACGTCTGAAGACAGTTGCACAAGAGACTTTTCGTGAGGAAAACTCGGTGGTATTATATTATGAGAAAGATAAATGAATAGATTAATTGCTACATACAAGGGGCATTATAAAGCCCTCTTTTACTTAGGACTTCCCATCGTTATCGGTCAAATGGGGGTCATTGTTCTTGGATTTGCCGATACCTTGATGGTGGGACATCACAGCACGGCCGAGTTGGCTGCCGCTTCTTTCACCAACAATCTTTTTACACTTTGCATTATTTTCAGTACCGGTTTCTCTTATGGACTGACGCCTGTGGTGGGTGAGTTCTACGGTAACCGTCGTTTCATGGAGGCTGGACAAGCTTTGCGCTCAAGTCTGCTTGCCAATGTGTTGGTAGCACTGTTGCTGACGCTTATTATGACTGTCGTCTATTTCTGTGTGGAATACATGGGACAACCCGAGGAACTGATTCCCTTGATAAAACCTTATTTTCTGGTTCTACTTGCATCCCTGGTATTTGTCATGCTGTTCAATGGCTTTAAGCAATTTACGGATGGCATTACTCAAACGCAGACTGCTATGTGGGTGCTTCTTGGTGGAAATGCGCTGAATATTGTCGGCAATTATGTGCTGATTTACGGAAAGTTCGGTTTCCCGGAATGGGGATTGCTCGGTGCGGGTATCAGTACCCTGTTCTCACGCATCGTCATGGTTATTGCTTTTGCATTGATTGTTTTTCGTAGTCGGAGGTTCCTGAGATATAAAGTAGGGTTCTTCCGCTTGGGATGGTCGAAACAGATGTTCAGGAAATTGAATGGACTTGGGTGGCCTGTCGGTTTGCAGATGGGCATGGAGACGGCTTCATTCAGTCTCAGCACGATTATGGTCGGTTGGCTGGGAACTATTGCTTTGGCTTCACATCAGATTATGCTCACTATTTCTCAGTTTACCTTTATGATGTTTTATGGGATGGGGGCGGCGATTGCCGTTCGCGTCAGTAACTTCAAGGGGCAGAACGATATGGTGAATGTACGCCGTTCGGCATATGCCGGCTATCATCTCATCTTGGCAATGGCGGTGGTGCTTCTGAGTATCGTGTTTCTGTTGCGCAATCAGGTCGGGGGCTGGTTTACGGATAGCGTGGAGGTTTCTGCCATGGTATCTTCTTTGTTCCTTCCATTCCTGGTTTATCAGTTTGGTGACGGACTGCAAATCAGCTTTGCCAATGCCCTGCGTGGTATTGCCGACGTAAAACCGATGATGTTCATTGCATTTATTTCTTATTTTGTTATATCTTTGCCTGTAGGATACTTATGCGGTTTCGTGCTGGGCTGGGGTACGGTCGGTGTATGGATGGCCTTCCCGTTCGGACTGACTAGTGCGGGTATTATGCTCTGGTTGCGTTTCCGCTATAAAACGAAAGATAAATGAATAATGTCTCCAAGAAGAAGATAGCTGCCGGTTATGCTGTCCTGCTGGCAGTCTTGCTTTATTCCCTGTTCTTCGTGCACCGGGAAATGGAGAATCTTATGAGTTCGGATAATAGTGATATTCTGCGTACGGACAGTCTGATAGGGCTTTTGAGAGAGAAGGATGCTAATACCGTCCGCCTGCTGCGTACACTGAGCGAAGCCAATGACAGCATGATTTCAGCCCGTGAAGTGGAACAGATTATTGCCGAACAGGATACTATTATCACCCAGCAACGTGTACAACGCCGGGTTATTGCCCGTCGCGATACGGTTGTGACACAACCCAAGAAGAAAAGTTTCTTCCGCCGTTTGGGAGAAGTCTTCGTTCCACCACGCAAAGATTCTGCTGTTCAGGTGCAAACAACCCTTGAAGTTGCTACGGATACTGTACTCGATGCTTATAATCCGGTTGATTCCCTGCACGCGAAGCTGCGCACTGTTGCCCAACAGAAGAGGGCTACCAATAGTGTGATGCAGCGTCGTAAGCGAACTTTGCAACGTCTTGATCATGCACTGAGTGCTCGTATCGACAGTCTTTTGAAAGGATATGAACAGGAAACCCTGATGCGTGCCCGCGAAGAGGCTGAGTATCAGAAAGCTGTTCGGCATCGTTCTGCAACGATTATTTCGGGTATTGCTGTCGGGGCTGTTGTGCTGTCCGTTATCTTTCTTGTCATGATCTGGCGGGATGTCACCCGTAGTAACCGTTATCGGCGTCAATTGGAAGAAGCCAATCGTTTTGCCGAAGAGTTGCTTGCCTCCCGCGAAAAGTTGATGCTTGCCATTACCCACGATTTCAAGGCTCCCTTGGGTTCCATTATGGGATATGCTGACCTGCTCTCCCGGCTCACCGTTGACGGAAGGCAACGCTTCTATCTCGACAACATGAAAACTTCTTCGGAACACCTGCTGAAGCTCGTTACCGACTTGCTCGACTTCCATCGCCTCGACTTAAATAAAGCTGAGATAAATCGTGTTACTTTCCATCCCGCACGCTTGCTGGAAGAAATTTATGTCAGTTTCGAACCACTGACTTCTGCCAAAGGATTGTCTTTGAAGTGTGAGATAGATCCGGAACTGAAAGGAGCTTTTATCAGTGATCCATTGCGCTTACGCCAGATTGTCAATAACCTGCTCTCTAATGCAGTGAAGTTTACTTCAGAGGGCGGCATTACCCTGACCGCCTCTTTTGTGCCGAAAGGCGATTCCGTTTTTCCCGGTAACCATTTGAAACTCTCTGTTATCGATACGGGAAAGGGGATGGATCCTGGTGACCGTGAGCGTATTTTCCAGGAATTCACCCGTCTGCCCGGAGCACAGGGAGAGGAGGGATTCGGACTGGGACTGTCCATTGTTCGTATGCTGGTGCAACTGCTGGAGGGACGTATTGAGGTGGATAGCGTACTCGGAAAGGGGAGCACATTCACGTTACGGGTACCTCTGTATCCGGTGGCATTGGATAATGACACTTCCGCCTTGAATGAACAACCAAGTGAGGACTCACAAACTCAGATACCCGCATTACATATTCTCTTGATTGATGATGACCGCATTCAGCTTACTCTCACTGCCGCCATGCTTGCACAGAGTGGTATTACTTCCGTAACCTGCCTGCAACTGGATGAACTTTTGGAAGCCCTCCGTACTGATACTTTCGATGTGCTGCTGACCGATGTGCAAATGCCTGCCATGAATGGTTTCGATTTGCTGAGGCTGCTGCGTGCTTCGAATATCCCGCAAGCCAAGACAATTCCGGTGATTGCCGTTACCGCCCGTAGTGATATGAAGCGTGAGGAGTTTCTGCAACATGGTTTTGCCGGAAGTCTGCATAAGCCGTTTACGGTGAATGAATTGCTTGCAGAGATTGGTGTGCTGCAAGCGGATATTGCTACTGTTGATGCCGCCCCTTCTTCTACCTTGAATTTTTCCGCCCTTACCGCTTTTTCCGGTGATGATCCGGATGCGGCAAAATCCATACTGGAAAGTTTCGTCACAGAAACACGCCTGAATGTTGACCGCTTGCGACAGGCATTGGAAACAGAAGACACAGATGGCATTGCCGCTATGGGCCATAAGATGCTTCCTTTGTTTACTCTGTTGGGAGCCAATGATCTTGTTACTTTATTGAAAGAGCTTGAAGCCTCACGTGGAGTACCTTTTGATGAAAAAATAAAAGAGAAATCGCTTGCTGCTCTAAACCTGATCGAAGATATACTTGAACAAGCCTTCCTTTTTATTTCGTCTGCTTAAACATCCCTTTCCTCTGCTTGACCGGTAGCTTAAAATACTGCCTCAGAAAAAGTTTATGTTTATATACGGTTGTTGCCACTTCCATTATCTGATCCCGTAATTTCAGGATAGGTTCCTTATATCTTTCCGGTGCGGTGCGGATGCTATTGATCGCACTATCTGCCCGGTTTATCAATTCCTCAGGGACATCTACCATCGCCTGAATTTCTGCATCCGGTTTTAGGGGCTCAAATGCCTTATTCCGGTAACGGACGAATTCATTGATGGCGTCCGTAGCTTTTCCCTGTAAATCCATTGCCATATTGTAAGCATTTAGAATCTTCTGGTAGCCGGCGATGCGGATGTTGTTACTCGTAAGTTCCAGCATATAATAAACCAAATCATTACTTCGTCCGTTCGATAACATACGCTGTCTGACACTTACCAGCCTTTCCAGTGTATCCTGCCGTGCATATAGCGCCAATGTATCCGCCCAATAGAACACCGGTACTGAGCGTTGTTCATCTACAACTCCTGTATCAAACTCTTCATAGCTCAGTGGACGTTCGCGGAACTGGAACATCGGATCGAAAGGCATGTGTGTTTTCAGTAATGTATCCGGTAATAGCTTGCAGAAACGATGATTCGGGGAAGGAATGAACTGGTAGTTTTCCACAAATCCGGCGCCCCATGTAGGGTCAAACATATACCATTTCCCACTTACTTTGGCTGCGCACCATTCATGTGGGTCGGGCAGTAAGGCACCGTCCCTGCGGTTATAGCCATCAATAACATAAGCATCCATTCCCGCTTCCTTCACCAGTGCTTTAAAAAGTAACGCATAATCCTGGCAAATACCTTTGCGTTCGGATAATATTTTTTGTATTTCTTTCGTCTCATCCGCTTCCTCGTTGCGAGAAGTATAGGTTATGTACACATTGTATTTAATATTTCTTGAAACCCAGGTGTAGATGGCGCGTGCCAGTTGGTCGTCTGTGCTGAGATGCTGTTTCAAGTAAGCTACAAGAGAAGAAACGCTCCTTCCGGCAGCTTCGGGTGCTGCAAGTGCCACGGAATCGGGAAACGTAAGGCGTTCAGGCATTATGCTGTCAGGAGATGCTTTTGATACAGCTGAAATTGAAAAAGCCTTATCCTGCGTGGCTGTATTACGCCATGCAGAAGACAATTTGCTGAAAGGAAAGAGGAGGCAGAGGGCGAATAGCCACACCGTGAGCCTGTTTGTTGATTGCCGGAACATACTTGTCATATCTATTTGATGGAAGCAAAGGTAGGGGATTTATTGATAAACAGCAAGGATAAATATTGAAAAATATGTGCAAAGGGAAATTTTGTGAGTAGTGTCTCTTTCATGATCTTGAACATGCCCTTGATCATGCCTGAAAACCTTCACCCATATGTACGGTATGACACTGTCTGACTGTCGTTAGTGGGTATGTGAGAAAGTGAAGTAATTTTCAGACGGGCGTTGAATATTGGCAACGACCCTCGCGGTATAAAGTACCGGATAGTGGAATAAATAGCCTTTTTGTCTTCTGCATCAACCAAATGTCGTTGGAATTTGTTTACTTTGTAACGATTTAAACACTGACTATCGATTGACGTCCTAATGAGAAGAAAATGGTTAAAATGGGTAGTGTGGATACTACTTACCCCTATCATATTATTTGCAATACTGACGGTATTGCTTTATATCCCTCCCGTACAGAACCTGATACGGAAGCAAGCTACTGCCATCGCATCCGAGGCAACGGGTATGGATATATCTGTTGAACGCATTGACCTCCGCTTTCCGCTGAACCTTTTGGTACGTGGTGTACAGGTCATTCAGCCTATACAGGCAGATAAACAAATATCCTCAGCTCCCGGTGACTCTCTTGCCGTGAAACAAACTCCTGATACTTTGCTAACCCTGGAAAGCCTGAACGTGCGTGTGCAGGCATGGCCGTTGATACGTGGACAAGTAGAAGTGGATGAGGTAACCGTGAACGGAGTTTTCCTGAACTCTGCCGATCTGATAGAGGGGATCCGCATACGTGGCGTATTGGGACGTTTCTTCCTTGAAAGCCATGGCATAGACCTGAAGAAAGAGGATGCCGTCATCAATCGTGTGGAATTGAGTGATACTCATATGCTCGTTGTGATGAATGATACTACCACTGCCGAACCGGACACTGCGACTACCGCCCTTAATTGGAAAGTAGCCTTGCACAAGTTGGCACTGAAAAACGTTTCCGTTGATTTGCAAATGCCGTTGGATTCCATGCGTCTTGCTGCCCGTCTGGGTGATGCAGAGGTAGATGATGCGGTTGCTGACTTGGGCGGACAGATGTACGGTCTGAAGAAATTTGAATTGAGCAGTACTACGGTGAACTATGACACGGGCAGCCAATTGCTCAGTGCCATTAATAGCCTGATAGATACCGGTAGTCTTGCGGCTACTGATAGCACCGGTGTGAAACCTGCTCCCGGATTTGATGCTTCGCACATTGCCTTGCGGGATATTCGTATTGGGGTGGACTCCGTGCTTTATCATGGACGGAATATCAATGCCGTTATCCGGGAATTCTCCATGAACGAGCGTTCCGGTTTGAGCGTCACTTCACTGACGGGAAGGGTATATGCTGATTCCACAGTCATTCAGGTGCCTTCCTTAAAATTACTTACCCCACACAGTGAAATGGATTTCACTGCCCAGACTTATTGGGAACTGGTGGAAATTCCCACCTCCGGACGACTCTCCGCTCGTTTCAATGCCCGCATCGGCAAGCAGGATGTGATGCTCTTTGCTGGTGATTTACCTGATACATTCAAGGATGCATATCCTTTCCGCCCCCTTACTATCCGTGCCGGTACGGAAGGTAACTTTAAGCAGATGCAGATTTCCCGCTTCAACATCGATCTGCCGGGTGCTTTTACCTTGAATGGTGGTGGTGAAATTTGGAATCTTACCGACAGTCTGACGCGCAACGGGAGCATTGACTTCGATATCCGGACACAAAATCTGAATTTCCTTACCGGACTGACAGGCGTCACCCCGGATGGCTCCATAGTAGTGCCGGACAGTATGCATTTGGCAGCACGTCTTGGCATGGATGGACCTAAGTATGATGCTACGCTTAAGTTGAAAGAACGTGAAGGGCTATTGAACTTGTTGGCGCACTATAACACTGCCACTGAAGCTTATCAGGCAGACCTTCATGTGGACGCCTTGCAAGTACACCACTTCCTACCTAAAGATTCTATCTATACCCTTTCGGCTAAGGTTGCCGCTAAAGGAAAAGGATTCGATCCCGCCAACCACCGTACCGTGGCTGCTGTACAAGCTTCTCTCGGCGAATTACAATACGGACACTGGAATATTTCCGGTATTGACCTGACAGCCGGATTGAAATCCGCTCTAGCCACTGTACACATGACGAGCGACAATGCCTTGCTGAAAATGCAGGCGGATGCCGATATGCGCCTTGATCGTAAATACTTGGATGGCAAGGTGGCTATGAATGTGGAGAATGTCGGTTTACATGAGTTAGGAATTTCTCCCAAGCCGTTGAAGCATCCTTTCGCTTTCACTCTCGGTGCCGAAGCACGCCATGACTCTATCAAGATGAGCATGGATGCAGGCGACCTCGACTTTCAGTTCCGTGCCCGCAGCACACTGAAGAAATTGCTGGAACAAGGTACTGCCTTTTCTACGCTTCTTACCAAGCAGATAGAATTGAAGCAACTCGATCATGCAGAATTACGGAAAGCACTGCCTTCAGCCGGTATGCAACTGAAAGCCGGTAAACAGAACCCTGTCAGTTATTTCCTGGCAACTAAGGATATTTCTTTTGATGACTTTATATTGCGTTTCGGCACCACGCCCCGACGTGGTATCAACGGACGAACTGCTATACATGGTCTGCGTATGGACTCCCTGCAACTGGATACTATTTTCTTCGCTATCAGCCAAGATACTGCACGCATGAAGTTGCAGGGTGGTGTCATTAATGGTCCAAAGAACCCGCAGTTTGTCTTCCGCAGTACACTGACGGGTGAAATCCGTAATGAAGATGCCGAACTGACCTTGAATTATGTGGATGCGAAGGGAGATACCGGACTCGATCTGGGTATCAATGCCCGTCCTTTGATAGAGGGCCGGGGTAGGGGTAATGGTATTGCCTTCCGCTTGACACCTGCCGAGCCTATTATCGCTTTCCAGAAGTTCCGCTTTGTAGATAACAGCGACTGGATTTACTTGCATAAGAATATGCGCGTTTATGCCAATGTGGATATGGACAGCGACGATGGACTTTGCTTCCGCATGCAGTCCGACCGTTCCGACACCGTTTCCTTGCAGAATATCAATTTGGAACTCATACGTTTCCGCCTGGATAAACTGAGCGGTATTCTGCCATATATGCCCCGCATCACGGGACTTTTCTCGGCAGAAGCCAACTATATACAGACCGCAACCTCACTGCAAGTTTCCGCTGAGGCCGGTGTGGAAAAGCTGACTTACGAACGCCAGCCGGTAGGTAACATCGGATTGGGTGCCACTTGGCTTCCGGGTGATAAAGGTACACACTATCTGAATGCCTATTTCCGGTCGGGAGATCAGGAGGTAATGACCGCTGATGCCGTCTTGACCCAGAAGAACGGGCGCGATTCGGTTGAAGTCAACACTACTTTTGAGCATTTCCCACTCTCGCTTGCCAATGCTTTCATGCCCGACCAGGTAGTTGCCTTTACCGGTGACATCGACGGCGGACTCTATATCAGCGGTGCCATGGAGAAACCTAAACTGAGCGGTGACCTCTCACTGGACAGCGTGTCCGTCTATGCCCGTCAGGCAGGTGCACGTTACTGGTTTGACAATCGTCCGTTGAAGATAGAGAACAATCAACTTATCTTTAATAAGTTTGCCATATACACCACCAGCCGGAATCCCTTTACGATAGACGGGAACGTAGACTTCCGCAATATGGAAAATCCGACAGCGAAGTTGAACCTGCGTGCACAGAACTACACTTTGCTTGATGCTCCCCGTACCAAGGAAAGTATGATTTACGGCAAAATCTTTGTAGATTTAAATGCCACTGTACGTGGTCCGCTGGATGGACTGACCATGCGTGGAAACATGAATCTGCTGGGTAACACAGATGTGACCTATGTGTTGACTGACTCTCCTCTGACTGTAGAAGACCGTTTGGGTGAACTTGTCACGTTCACTTCCTTTACGGATACTACTTCGGTGCAGGCAACTGAGGTCCCCACCATGTCGCTCGGCGGTATGGACATGTTGATGTCTGTGCACATCGATGATGCCGTACGTTTGCGTGCTGATCTTAGCCCCGACCGCAGTAGCCGTGTGGAGCTGGAAGGTGGAGGTGACCTGAATCTGCAATATACTCCGCAAGGAGATCTCACATTGTCCGGTCGCTATACGTTGATAGGTGGTATGATGAAATATGCCCTGCCCGTTATCCCGTTGAAAGAGTTCCAGTTTGTCAATGGAAGTTATGTGGACTGGACGGGTAATCCGATGAACCCTTCACTCAACCTGACTGCTACGGAACGTGTCCGCGCTTCTGTATCCGATGGCGATGACGGCGGTTCGCGCATGGTGAACTTCGACGTTTCCATCAGCATCAAGAACCGTTTGGAGAACCCTGATTTGAGCTTTAATCTGAGTGCTCCCGATGATGCTACCGTACAGGGCGAACTGGCAGGAATGAGTGCCGATGAACGAAGCAAACAAGCCATTACCATGCTTGCCACAGGTATGTATCTTTATAACAGCGGAAAAGGTGGTGGTTTAACTATGGGTTCCGCACTGAACAGCGTGCTGCAAAGTCAGATTAATGCGCTGACCGGAAATCTGAAGAACGCTTCTCTCAGTGTCGGCATTGAAGACCGTACCGCTGCTGAAACGGGTGATAAACAGACGGACTATAGTTTCCGCTACTCTCAGCGTTTCTTCAATGATCGTATACAGATTGTAATCGGTGGAAAAGTATCCAGTGGCGCTAATGCAACGAATGACGTAGAATCATTCATCGATAATATTTCTTTGGAATATCGTTTGGACAATAGCGGTACACGCTATGTCCGCGTGTTCCACAACAAAAACTATGAAAGTGTGCTCGATGGTGAGATAACCGAGACAGGTGTCGGCCTTGTGCTTCGCCGTAAGATGGACCGCCTGAGTGAGCTGTTCATATTCAAGAGAAAGAAGAAAGTAGAACCTGTGAGCGAATAGTGTAAAAGAAATAACAATAGCGCAATTTAAAGAATCAAAATGAAGAAACTCGTATACATCCTCTTTGCAACCCTGCTTCTGGCAGCCTGTTCCACTACTAAGCACCTGCCCGAAGGCGAAGTGCTCTACACCGGTCAGAAGCCGATGATTGTAGAGAACCGCTCTGATACCAAGGTAGGCGAGACTGCTATGGAAGAAGTGGAAGCCGCCCTTGCCAAAGCTTCCAATAACTCCCTGCTCGGTAGCTCCGAATACCGCATCCCTTTTCCATTCGGACTGTGGGTGTATAATGGTTTTGCGAAGTACAAAAAAGGTTTTGGTAAGTGGATATTCAATCGCTTTGCCGCTACCCCCGTGCTCATATCTTCCGTTAATCCGGACATCCGGCAGAAAGTAGCGACGAATATCCTGCACGATTATGGGTACTTCAATGGCACGGTAAGTTATCAAACTTTCGTTAATCCTAAGGACAGTCTGAAAGCTAAATTGCAATACACGGTCGATATGCGTAACCCGTACTTCATTGATACCGTATATTATCGGGGATTCAATAGTACGACGATGCAGATTATCAACCTTGGCCGCCGGCGCTCCCTGATCAGTCCGGGTGAACAGTTCAATGTTACTGATCTTGATGGTGAACGTACCCGCATCAGCGGTTTGCTGCGTAATATGGGGTATTACTATTTTCGCCCTGACTACCTGACTTACCAGGCCGATACAACTCTCGTTCCCGGTGGGCACGTCAGCCTGCGCATGATCCCTGTTCCCGGTATGCCGAAGGACGCCGAACGCCCTTTCTTTGTAGGTAAAACTAATTTCTACCTCCACGGCCCGCAAGGACAAATGCCCAATGACAGTCTTTACTACAAGACTTTCTGGATACACTATTACGATAAACTGAAGATACGTCCCAATATGCTCCACCGTTGGTTGAACTACCAAGGTTACCAACGGAAACGCCAGGAACTGGACAAGGGAGGTATGCGCCGTCGTCCGGAAAAGCTATATAGCCAATACCGGCAAACCCGTATCCAGGAGCGTCTGGCAAGTGTGGGTATCTTCCGTTATCTGGAGATGCAGTACACACCCCGCGATACGGCACTCGTTTCCGATACGCTGGATGTGAATATCCGTGCCATGTTGGATAAACCGTATGATGCCGAATTGGACTTTAATGTCACAATGAAGAGCAATAACCAGACCGGTCCCGGTGCCGCTTTCACCGTAACGAAGAACAACGTCTTCGGTGGTGGTGAAACCTGGAATGTGAAAGTGAACGGTTCTTATGAATGGCAGACGGGTAAGAATAGCAGCTCGCTGATGAATAGCTACGAGTTGGGCCTATCTTCTGCACTTACCTTCCCACGTATCGTCTTCCCCCGGATGGGTACCAAGGAATATGACTTCCCGGCTTCCACCACCTTCCGTGTCTACATAGACCAGATAAACCGTGCCAAGTACTACAAACTGCTTGCTTTCGGTGGAAACGTCACGTATGACTTTCAGCCTGTGCCTACCCGGAAACATAGTATCACGCCCTTCCAACTGACATTTAATGTGTTGCGCAATCCGACTGCGGCTTTTGAGGAAATACAGGCTCAGAACCCGGCTCTTTACATCAGTCTCCGTAATCAGTTTATTCCCAAGATGGAATATACCTATACCTATGATAACGTTTCTCTTCGCAATGTACGTAATCCCATCTGGTGGCAGACTACATTCGGATCTGCCGGTAATCTGACCTCTTTGATTTATAAGGCATTCGGACAGTCTTTCAGCAAGGAAGACAAGAAATTGCTGGGAGTACCTTTCGCACAATTCCTGAAGCTGAATTCGGAATTCCGCTATCACTACAGGATAGACAAGAACCAGATGATTGCTTCCCGTATTGCAGGAGGAGTAATCTGGTCCTACGGAAATGCAACGACTGCGCCTTATACCGAACAGTTCTATATTGGTGGCGCCAACAGTATCCGTGCCTATTCTGCCCGCAGTATCGGTCCCGGTGGCTATCCACCCGATAAAGAGAAAAAGTATTCCTATATCAACCACGTGGGCGATATCCGTATGGAAGCAAATGTGGAATACCGCTTCCGTATTCTCGGCGACCTGCACGGAGCTATTTTCCTCGATGCAGGTAATGTCTGGTTGATGCGTAAGGATAAAGACCGTCCTGATGGACAGCTGACGTTGAAGAATTTCCCGAAACAGGTTGCTTTGGGTACCGGTGCCGGTCTGCGTTACGACCTGGACTTCCTTGTATTCCGTTTCGACTGGGGAGTGGCACTGCATGATCCGTATGATACAGGTAAGAAGGGATATTATAATATTCCGAAGTTTAAAGATGGCATGGCATGGCATTTTGCTATCGGTTATCCGTTCTAATGGCGGGTTTTGTACGATAGAGCTAAAATATGAACCAATTGTCTACCTTTCTTGACTTTATTTTTTGTAATTTTGCCCCGTAATCAAAACAAGGATACACTAACCTTTTTAAATAATAACTAAGTATGAAACCAACTTTATTCTTATTGGCAGCCGGAATGGGCAGCCGTTACGGTGGCTTGAAGCAATTGGACGGACTGGGTCCGAATGGCGAAACTATTATGGACTATTCAATTTATGACGCCATTAACGCCGGATTTGGTAAGCTCGTTTTCGTAATCCGTAAGGATTTTGAGAAAGACTTCCGTGATAAAATTATTTCCAAATACGAAGGTCATATCCCGTGCGAATTGGTGTTCCAGTCTATCGACGATCTGCCCGAAGGCTTCACTTGCCCCGAAGGTCGTACGAAGCCCTGGGGAACCAACCACGCCGTAATGATGGGTGCTGATGTAATTCAGGAACCGTTTGCCGTTATCAACTGCGACGACTTCTATGGTCGCGATTCTTTCCAGGTAATGGGTAAATTCCTTTCTGCACTGCCCGAAGATTCAAAGAATGTATATTCAATGGTAGGTTTCCGCATTGGTAATACACTGAGCGATAGTGGTACTGTATCTCGCGGTCTTTGCGGTACGGATGCCAACAATCTGCTGACTTCTGTTGTAGAACGCACTAAGATTCAACGTATGGACGGAGAAGTGAAATACATTGATGATAATGGCGAATGGACGGCTACTCCCGAAACTACTCCGGTAAGTATGAACTTCTGGGGCTTTACTCCCGATTACTTCGCATACAGCTGCGATTTCTTCAAGAGCTTCCTGAGCGATCCGAAGAATATGGAGAATCTGAAGAGTGAATTCTTCATTCCGTTGATGGTAGATAAATTGATTCAGGACGGTGTCGCTACATGCGAGGTCCTCGATACTACAAGCAAATGGTTTGGCGTGACTTATCCTGAGGATCGTCAAAGTGTTGTAGATAAAATCCAGGCTTTAGTGGATGCGGGTGAATATCCTGCCAAGCTATTTTAAGTCTGGAGAACTTTGCGAAAGCAAATTTAAAATTAGGAATGAAAGGGAGTCATCGTGAGATGGTTCCCTTTCTTAATTTCATGGCAATGCGTCTTTCTGACCGAAGATAGAGACCGGACGGCTGAAGCATATAGTCTTATCACCTGTTTGATGCTTTGATATGATCCGGTTCATTACGAGGGGTGATGCAAAAGGTGGCATCTTTTGCTGTTAAAGATGCCATCTTTTGTTGTATTAGATGCCACCTTTCGCTACAAAAGATGCCATCTTTTACATGAGGGGTATAAATGATGAAGGCGAGATGAATGCAAGATGGATGTTTAAAGTTGTATAGTTGCTTCGCAAGCCTCGGCTACTGCCGGATGGTGTGTGATGAAGATGAATGTTTTGCCTGTGCAGTCTCTGCGCAGGTTTTTTATTAGTTGCCGTTCCGTTTCGGGATCAAGGGCGGAAGTAGCTTCGTCCAGCAGCAGGATGTGTCCGGGACGGAGGAGGGCGCGGGCGATGGCGATACGCTGGGCTTGTCCTTCGCTGAGGCCGCCACCTTGTTCGTTGAGGTTGGTATCTATTCCGTCCGGTAAAGAGAGAACGAAGTCAGCACAGGCCGTACGGAGAGCCTGGAGCATTTCGGCTTCGGTGGCATGAGGGTTACCCATTAGCAGGTTGTCGTGAATGGTACCGCTGAAAAGAGTGTTTCCCTGGGGGACATAGACGAAGTTGGAACGGATTTGAGGGGAAACTTCGAGAGTTGAGAGTTGAAAGTTGAGAGTTGAGAGTGGGGGCTGCGCTGTGTTTGCAGGCGAAAGGGTGATGCTTCCTTCTTGCGGAGTGGCGAGTGCAAGAAGCAACCGGATCAGGGTAGTTTTTCCGGCACCGGTTTCACCCAATACGGCAGTGCAGCTTCCGGCGGGGAAGTTGCAGGAGAAGTGATTTAATATAGGTCGGTCTCCTGTTGAATAACTGAATGTGACATCCTTCAATTGTAAGTCCGGGGTTTTGGGGAACAGTTGTGCTGTTCCACTTGCTTCGGAGGGAAGTTCTTCCAGTTCCATCAGTCGCTCTACGGCGGTGAGGGCATTGATAAAGGAAGGCAGCAGGCGTGAAAGATCGAGGGCGGGTCGTTGCACTTTTCCTACCAGTTGCAGGAAGGCGGTCATTGTTCCGAAGGTGATACTCCCTGTGCTAAGGCGTATTGCCCCCCAAAGAAATGCTGTAAGATAGCCGCCGGAAAACGCAAATGCCACCAGCATACGTGCAGAGAGCGAAAAGCGGGTACGACCGAATATCTGACTACGGAGTGCATCTTGCAGATCATCCAGTTTTCCGATATGCCGGCCGCTTTGTTCCAGGGTTTTGATGACAGTTCGGTGTTGCAGGCTTTCTTGTATAACGGATTGGATACGGCTGTCGCTCTGCCGGATTTCACGGGTGTAGCGGCGCATTCGTTTCATATAGAAGCGGCTACCCAATAGGAAAATAGGTAGAATGCCTACCACTACCCAAGGCAGGGACGGATCGAGAAAGTAGAAGAATACGAATGCGGCTACCAACTGAACGATGGTAACTATGAAAGCC
>ULKY01028628.1_pt1 | contig 16821 bp, 10 predicted proteins | sample 1951261 | NCBI WGS metagenome assembly ULKY01 (sample SAMEA4835511, study PRJEB28245) | human gut metagenome | biome: gut microbiome; material: fecal sample | place: Denmark | collected 2008 | reverse complement strand
CAAAGTCTGCGGCAGTGGGTGCGGCGGGTTTGGTGGCGCAGGCGGTGAGAAGTAATAATAGCAGTATGTAACAAGTAACACGTCGAAATTTATTCATGAAGCACCTCTTATCTTTGGGGGCAGGATTAACCTGCCCCCAATATATATCAAAAGTATGATTATATTACTTATGATACTTACGCAGAAACAAAAATGGTTTCAAGGACATGGCTACCAACTTTGAATGTTGCTTTCATTGAGTAAAACTCTTTGACGTTTTTTAAATTCTCTGTTTCGATGAATCCCTTGCCGGTTACGCGGATAATCCCTGTCTTGTCTTCATTAAATGTGTTTTTGTAGACGATTTGTCCCTGAATTGACATTTGCTCGTTGCTTTTTGTAGCCATCGTTGCCTTGCACTGGTGAGCGTAGCAGGTTGCCGAGCAGGTATAGCTGTAGCCGTTGTAGTAGCCGATGTAGGTTTCGTTTTCGGCAAATGCGGTGAGGATGCAGCAGCACAGGAGCATGGCGACTGCGAGGGTCGCGCTGAGAATTCGTTTGATTTTCATGTTTGACCTCCAGTCTTTTCACGGTGTGTTTGTGGGTACAGGCGGTGGACCATGGCATCCCTCCTTATGGCGTGGGGGCGGCTTCTGTCCGCGGGAAATGGCTGCATGCGCACGGCCCAGAAGAAACCCCTCTACTATCTAGACGCCTGAAACAGCAATTTGCAACATAGTTTCCATAAACTATCTAAAATTTTGTTGAATTAAACATATTGCGAGGGACGAAATTGTGGATAAAAGCAAGAAAATTGAGACGTGTACAAGTCGGAGACTATACAAAGTCCCACATCTTCTCCTCCCGTCGATTTGTTCTGAAACGGCGATTGCGACTCTACTCCCGTATTGCCTTTTGGGCAAAATCCGCCGTGCACCGTTTCCGACAGGGGAGGAGCGGCATAGGATGGGATACCCGCGCCGGAGTGCGGCGGGGGAATCCGGATCGTGAGGTGCGCTATGAACTGCATACATAATTCATCCGGCGGCTCCCTGCGGGAGCTGCTGAGCCGGAACGTGGGTCAGTACGCCGCAGCCAGCTTTCTGGTGGGCTCCTGTCGCCTGGTGCGGCAGGAGGGCGTTCTGGAGGAGGTGGGGACGGACTATCTGGTGCTGCGGCAGGGGAGCGCCCGCACCGGGTGCGACCTGTATGCCCTGAAATTTATCGAATTAACGGACAGCGCTGGAACATGACACCGTTGCGCCCGGCATCGGTTTGTGGTATGCTGGGGGCAGTGAGGTGAGGGCATGTACTACGTCTATATGCTGCGGTGCCGGGACGGGAGTCTGTATACCGGCACAGCGGCGGACCTGTGCCGGCGGATGCGGCAGCACGCGGGGGGAGGCTCTGCCTGCGCCCGGTATACCCGGGCCCATCCGCCCCGGGAACTGGCCGGGGTATGGCGCACGGAGGGGCAGGGGGACGCTCTGCGGCTGGAATACGCCGTGAAGCAGCTGACCCGGCGGGAAAAGCTGGCCCTCCTGCAGCGTCCGGATACGGCGGCGGAGCTGGTTTCCGGCGGGGCCGTGTTTGAGCCGGTGCCGGGGGTGACGCTGGATATGTGCCTGGAGGGAACGTTTCATGGATAAGCTTTACGCCGCCCCTATGGAGGGGCTTACCGGGTATTTGTGGCGGCAGGTCCACGCGGAGCTGTTCGGTCCGGCGGACAAATATTTTACGCCGTTTCTCTCCCCCAACGCCACCTGTACCTTCCAGAGGAAAGAGCTGGATGAGATCGACCCGGAGCACAACCGGGGACTCAACGTAGTGCCCCAGCTGCTGACCAACCGGGCAGAGCATTTCCTGTGGGCTGCCCGGGAGCTGCATGACCGGGGCTTTCGGGAGGTGAACTTCAACCTGGGCTGTCCGGCAGGTACTGTGGCCGCCAAGCGGAAGGGGGCGGGCCTGCTGGCCTATCCCCAGGAGCTGGACCGGTGCCTGGAGGAGATCTTTGCGGGATTGCCCCGGGGAATGACGGTGTCCGTCAAGACCCGGATCGGGAAAAACGACCCCGGCGAATGGCCGGGGCTGTTGGAGATCTATCGGAGGTACCCTCTGGCGGAGCTGATCGTTCATCCCAGGCTCCAGAAGGAATTTTACAAGGGAACGCCCCACCGGGAGGCTTTTTCCACCGTCTCCGGCCCCTGGCCGGTGGTGTATAACGGCGATATATGGACGGCGGAGGACGCTGCGGCGCTGTCCCGGGACTTTCCCGGGACAGATGCGGTAATGCTGGGCCGCGGACTCATGCGGGACCCCAGCCTGCTGCGGCAGCTGCGGGGCGGCCCCGCCGCCTCGGTCCGGGAAGTCCGGACGTACCATGACCGGCTGCTGGACGCCTACCGGCAGCGGCTCTCCGGCGATCTGCCGGTGATGCACCGGATGTGGGAGCTGTGGACGTACCTGGCCGCCGGGTTCGATGGGGCGGAGCCGTATCTCAAGCGGATGCGCAAGGCGAAGAATTTATCGGAATATCAGGCCGCGGTGGACGCACTGCTCCGGGAGCAGCCGCTGGTATACAGCAAGGAGGGATGACCATGCGTCTGCTGATCGCGGAGGATGAGGTAGACCTGGCGGAGGCACTGACCGTTTTTTTGAGAAAAATCATTTTTCGGCGGACGCCGTCCACAACGGGCGAGACCATTGCCTTTACGGCGCAGCTGCGATAAAAAAACGCTTATGGAAACGTTAGAAGGTGAAAAGCGTGTATTTTGCATACGGAGAAGCCGAAGCTTCCTATTTGCGGCAAAAGGATAAGCGGCTTTGCCAGGTCATTGACCGCATCGGGCATATCGACCGCCCAGTGGATACGGACTTGTTTTCATCCGTCGTTCACCACATCATCGGGCAGCAGATCTCCACCAAGGCACAGGCGACCATCTGGCAGCGGATGCAGGATGCACTGGGCACCGTCAATGCCGAGACCATCCTGACAGCAGGTGTTCCCAAGCTGCAGGGACTGGGTATGACCTTCCGCAAGGCAGAGTATATTACGGATTTTGCCGAAAAAGTCCATACGGGCGCGTTTGATCTGCATGCTGTGGAGCACATGAGCGACGAGGATGCGATCCGGGAATTAAGCAGCCTGAAGGGCATCGGCGTCTGGACGGCAGAGATGATTCTGCTTTTTTGTATGCAGCGCCCGGATATTTTCAGCTATGATGACCTTGCCATCCAGCGCGGGCTGCGCATGGTATATCACCATCGCAGCATTGACCGCAGGCTGTTTGAAAAATACCGCCGTCGCTTTCACCCCTATTGCAGCGTGGCAAGTCTGTATCTCTGGGCTGTGGCAGGCGGCGCAATCCCGGAGATGAAGGACTACAAGCCGAATAATAAAAACAGAGGCAGCTTTTGAAGCGAGGTGCAGATCATGCTATTTGTGCAGCATTACGATTCACCGCTGGGCGGCATCCTGCTGGCAGCGGACGGAATCGGACTGAGAGGTCTGTGGTTCGACGGACAGAAATACCTTGCCCGTGATCTGCCCGCAGAGCGTATCGGGCAGGATACACCCGCCCTTGCAGAAGCCAGGCGTTGGCTGGACATTTATTTTGCTGGCAGCCAGCCGGATTTTCTGCCGCCGCTGCACCCCGTCGGCACCGCGTTCCGGCAGTCCGTGTGGGAAATCCTTTTGCAGATTCCCTACGGAAGGACTACGACCTACGGCGAGATCGCACGGCAGCTTGCTGAAAAGCAGAAGCTTCCCCGAATGTCTGCGCAGGCGGTCGGCGGTGCGGTGGGTCATAATGAGATATCCATCATCATTCCCTGTCACCGTGTGGTCGGCACAAACGGCAGCCTGACCGGATACGCCGGGGGCATTGACAAAAAGAGGAAGCTGCTGGAATTGGAACATACCGATATGACCGGATTTTTTTTGCCGAAAAAGGGCACTGCACTTTTTTGACAAGCTGAAGGGGCGGCGTGACCGAAGTCACGCCGCCCCTTGAAAACACAAGGCTTTCCTCATTCTTGGATTTTACTGCTTTACGCCCACCAGGCATTCGGCTCCGGTGGATTTTTATGGGCAGCTTTATGCGAGAATGTCCGTCAGGTCGTCGAATACCTGGGACTTGGTGACCACCACCACATGGTCTCCCTCCTGAATCGTGGTGAGGCCGCCGGGAATGATGATTTTGTTTTCCCGGGCAATGGCGGCCAGCAGAACGCCCTTTTTCAGGGCCAGGTCCTTCAGAGGCTTGTCCAGCACCGAGCGGCTGGAGGCGGTGGCGGTGAACTCCAGAGCCTCCACGGAGCCATCCAGCATTTTATACAGGCTCTCCACAGTGCTGCCCTGGGAATTGGCCAGAGCCCGGACATAGCGGGTGATCTGGTTGGAGGTCAGATCCTTGGGACTGATGATACTGCCCAGCTTTGTCTCCTGCACCAGGTCCATGTAGTTGGGCCGGGTCATTTTGGCCAGCACCTTGGGGACTCCCGCCCGCTGAGCCGTCAGGGCCATCAGCAGGTTCTCCTCGTCCCGGTCCGTCAGGGCCACGAAGGCGTCGGTCTCAAAGATGTTCTCGCTGTCGATCAGGTCTGCGTCGGTGCCGTCGCCCTCAATGATCATGGCGCCGGGCAGGGAGGCCGACAGACGCAGGCACTTGTCGTGCTTCATCTCGACAATGCGGACCTTGGTATTGCTGCGGGCCAGCTCCCAGGTCAGGTACATGGTGATGCGGCTGCCCCCCAGAATGGATACGTTCTTCACTCTTTGCAGGGTGCGGCCGATGCCCCGGAGCATTTTTTGCAGCTCTGCCTTGGTGCCCACCATATAGAGCTTGTCCCCGCTGCGGGGCACGAAGGAGCCATCGGGGATGATAAAATTGTCCCCCCGGTGGGCGGCGCAGATCAGCACCTCCGCCAGGCGATTGCGGTGGAAATCGTTGAGGGATACCCCGGCCAGGGTGTCCTGCTCCGTTACCTGAAAACCGATCATATCGATGCGGCCTCCGGCAAAGGGCTCCACGGAAAAGGCCGCCGGGAAGCTCAGGATCCGGGCAATCTCCTGGGCCGCCCCCAGATCGGGGTTGATGAGCATGTCCAGGCCGATCTCCCGCTTGAGCATGGTGTCATCCCGGCGATACTCGGGGTTGCGTACCCGGGCGATGGTGTGCTTGGCCCCCAGCTTCTTGGCGATGAGGCAGCACACCAGGTTTGTCTCGTCCAGATTGGTGACGGCAATGACCAGGTCCGCGCTGCGGACCCCGGCAGTGTCCAGCACGCTGATGCTGGCTCCATTGCCCTCCACGCACATGACGTCCAGGGTGCTGTCGGCCCGGTGCAGGGCTGCGGCGTCGTCATCCACGATGGTGATGTCGTGATCCTCTACCGCCAGCTGCCGCGCAATGGCATATCCGACCTTGCCGTTGCCTACGATGATGATTTTCATGCTTGCTCCTCTCCGCTGCCCGACGGCAGCCGGCTGCGCCTGCGGCGCAGGATGACGGCGCTGTATTCCGCGCCCATGATCAGCACCGTGCCGCTCATATACAGCCACAGCAGCACCACGACTATCGTGGCGATGGAGCCGTACAGCACGGAGTAATTGGCAAAATGCTCCACATAATAAGAAAACGCCAGGGACAGGACCATCCATGCCGCCAGAGAGATGCCTACCCCGGGAGCAACTTCCTTCAGGGGACGGCGCTGGCCTTGGGCCAGCATATACAGCACCGTCAGCATCAGGAACATCACCACGCCCAGAACGATGAAGCGCAGATAGCTCCACAGGTCAATGAAGCCCTGCGGCAGGGCAATGAGCCCGGACACGAACTCCAGGGCCCGGCGGCCCACCGTCACCAACAGCAGTGTCAGCCCGATGGAGAGGATCAGCCAGACGGTAAACAGCAGAATGGCCAGCTGGTTCAAAAGCATCTTCCGGGGCGGACCCATGTTGAAGGCCTTGCGCAGGGAGTGCAGCAGGCAGCTGGTGGCACGCATGGGGAACCAGATGGAAAAGACCAGACTGAACCACAGCAGCTGGCGGCTGGCGTTGGCGGATACATATATTAAATATGCCTCCAGCACCGAAACCACGTCCGCCGGGACCAGCTGGGACAGAAACTGAGAAATGTTGTCCACATCCAGCTTCAGAATGCCCAGCAGCGTGCTGACAAACACCATCAGCGGAAACAGGGCGAACAGCAGATAATACGTCAGCGCTGCGCTGTCGCGCCCCACGTCATGCAGATAATACCGGCGCACCAGTTGCACCGCCACTTGCCCCGCTGCGGTGCGGGGCAACCATGCCTTTTTCACAGGAGTCATCCCTCCTAATCCCATACAGTGTACCACATAGCGGCCAAAATGAAAAGAGAAATTTGTCCTGTTGGCTTTCGACGGCCCCGTTTAGCAGATTTTTGTAAAAATTTTATATGTTTTTTTGTATTTCCCTCTTGCGAGTTCTCGTTTGCTTTGATATAATCATTTCATCCAGAGAGAAAGTCGTTTCTGGAATCTACAGTAAAGAGGGTCGAATTATGGACAAACTTACCAACATCGTACGGGACGAAATTTCCCGCCAGTACAAGAGCGTTCGGCAGTTCGCTTTTGCGGTTGGCATTCCTCTGTCCACCATCAACAGCGCGCTGCACAACGGCATCGGCGGTTCCTCCTTTGACACGGTGGTCCAGATCTGCCGCACCCTGGGCATCTGCGCTCTGGGCGAGGAGAACATCCACCTGACCGAGGATACCCAGCGGATCCTGGATCAGTATGCCAAGCTGGACGATTACGGACGCCACACCATCTCCTCCGTGATGCAGGTGGAGTATGACCGCTGCACCAAGACGTTTGAGGACAGCTCCGAGCTCCGGGGCGGCTACTCCAGCGTCAACCTGTCCGCTCCCATTGCCAATGACGAGCCCGTCTCCATGAACGTGCTGGCCAGCCGCGAGGACTGAGCGGATCACATCATTCGTCGGTAAACAGCATAAAAAGAGGATCTTCGACAGGGGTCGGAGATCCTCTTTTTATACGTTTCCACCAAAAATACGTGTGATTTTTGGCGATTTTACGGAAGATTACGCTTGAAATTCCACGGTGTATCTGATATAATATAGTGTAATTGGCGGAACAGCGGCATTTTGCCCCGGGAGATTCTCGCGTTCGCGCCACCTTTTCAGATGGGAGAAAGATGCATGAAAGCAACAAGAAAAACCGGCACCTGGCTGTGGGCGCTGCTGGCAGCCGCAATACTGACGGCGCTGCTGACGGCCACAGCCTTTGCCGGAGGCAACGATTTCCGCTGCTGGACCGTGGACGCCCGGCAGTGGACCAACCAGGGATACCGTTCCGAAAAGGATGGGGTATGGTATCTGTTTCTGCCTGCCGACGAGAGTCTGGCGGACACGGTGCTGTCCTTCAGCGGCAGCGTGACGGCAGCTTCTGCCGGGACACTGGACCGGGAGCATGGCACCCTTACCGGCGCGTTTGCCGCCAGCGACCGGGTGACCCTGACGCTGGACGGCGGTAAAACGGTGCAGATCTGCGCGAAGCAGAGCAGTCTGCCCAGCTTGCGCCTGACCCTTAACGGTACCACGCTGGAGCAGGTGCACCGGGACAAGAACGTGAAATATCCCGGCAACGACCTGGTGCTGGCGGACGGCGACGACGTTCTCACCGGCACCGTGGAGTTCAAGGGCCGCGGCAATTCCACCTGGAGGGAATATGCCAAGAAGCCCTATCAGATCAAGTTCAGCAAGAAAACCTCCGTGCTGGGCATGCCTGCGGCCAAGAAGTGGATCCTCCTGGCCAATGCTTCTGACGACAGCATGATCCGCACCCGCCTGGTGTATGATGCGGCGGAGCAGATGGGCTTTCCCTATGTGACGGAATATAAATATGTGGACCTGTGGGTGGACGGCGAGTATCTGGGTGTGTATCTCATCGGCGAGAAGGCCGAGATCGGCAAAAACCGCCTGAATCTGCAGGATCCTGCCGGGGCCATGTTTGAGCTGGATGACGGCTTTGCCACCGACGAGGACCACTATTTCTTCGAGGGGCGGCTGAACAGCTACTTTGCTCTGAAGGAGATCGTGGAGGAGGATGACGCGCATATTGCCCAGGCCATGAGCAATTTCCAGACCGCCATGACCCGCTTTACTACGGCGCTGACCTCAGAGGGTTGGGAAAATCTGTCCTTGGCCCAGCTCAACGCCATGATCGACGTGGACTCCCTGGCCCGGTACTATCTGATGAACGAATACGTCCTCAACGGCGAGTCCTTCTTCACCAGCTTCTTCTGGTATCAGGACGGCGCGTCCGATGTGCTGCATGTGGGTCCTCTGTGGGACTTTGACACCTGCATGGGCAACAAGCAGGAGAAGGTCACGGACTACAACGCCTGCGATACCTCCGTGCTGATGAAGAAGATGCTGAACATCCCGGCCTTTTATCAGCGGGTGCAGGAGCTGTATGCCCGGTATGAGCCGGTGCTTACCGGCATGGCCGGGCAAATTGACGGCCGGAAGGCCGAGATCGGCGTCTCCGCCGACCTGAATTACCTCCGCTGGAACACCCTGGGCACTGCAAACCCCAAGCCCGGCGGTATGCCCTTTGCTCCCACCTATGACGAGGCACTGGACCGGGTGCGTACCTGGCTCAATGGCCGCGCAGGGGCGTTCACGCCTGCCGTGCGTCCCCAGCAGCTGGGCTATTACTTCAACACCGCCCGCACAGTGATGTATCTGACCTATTCCGCCCCCCAGCAGACGGCCCTGCGTTTCGCTGTGTGGGGTGAGCAGGACGGGCAGAACGACCTGCACTGGTATCAGGCCAAGAAACAGAATGGCCGCTGGGTGGCCGAGGTGCCTCTGATCAACCACCAGGAGACCGGCACCTATATGGTCCACATTTACAACCAGAACGGCCTGCCCCAGGGACTTCTGGACCACGGCACCGTGGTGGTGGACAACCTGGTCCAGCCGGAAAAGCCCGACCTGAAGGCGGCGCTGTCCGCTGACGGACGGTATCTGAACCTGACGCTTACCGGCGGCAGCGACCTGGCAAAGGTGTGGTTCCCCACCTGGAGCCAGAAAAACGGTCAGGATGACCTGCAATGGTACGAGGCCCGGAAGCAGGCGGACGGCAGCTGGACATATTCCGTGCTCCTGAGCCGCCACAACACCACCGGCGCCTATTTCATTCATGCCTACGGCAATAGCAAGCAGAATCTGGTGGCCCATACCACCGCCTATGTGGAGAAGATTCCCGGGCCGGAGATGAAGGCCGCCGTGTCCGCTGACGGGCGGTATCTGGACGTAACGCTGACGGGCCGCAGTGATCTGAGCCGGGTGTGGTTCCCCACCTGGAGCGCCGTGAACGGTCAGGACGACCTGCGGTGGTACGAGGCGGTGAAGCAGACAGACGGCAGCTGGACCTGCCGGGTGCCTCTGTCCAACCACGGCAGCACAGGTACGTATTTCATCCACGCCTACGGCAATGACAAGAAGAACCTGGTAGCTCACACCACCGCTTATGTGGAGAAGCTGGTGCAGCCGGAAAAGCCCGCCATGACGGCGGTGCTGTCTGCCGATGGAAGATATCTGGACGTGACTCTGACGGGCCGGGGCGATCTGAGCCGGGTATGGTTCCCCACCTGGAGCGCCGTGAACGGTCAGGACGACCTGCGGTGGTACGAGGCGGTCAAGCAGGCAGACGGCAGCTGGACCTGCCGGGTGCCCTTGGCCAACCACAAGAACGCGGGGGGCTATTTCCTCCACGCCTACGGCAATGATAAGCGCAATTTGGTGGCCCACACCACTGTTTCCGTCGCTCAGGCCGTGTCTCCCCAGGTGTGGACCCAGCTGTCCGCCGATGGGCGGTACATGACTGTGACACTGACAGGCCGCAGCGATCTGAGCCGGGTGTGGTTCCCCGTCTGGAGCGCTGTCAACGGCCAGGACGACCTGCAGTGGTACGAGGCGAAAAAGCAGTCCAACGGTGACTGGACGTATACGGTGACGCTGGCCTGGCACAAGGGAGCGGGTACGTATTTCATCCATGTCTATGGCAATAGCAAGCAGAATCTGGTGGCTCATACCACCGCCTATGTGATCTGAAAGGAGGAACGAGCAGCCCGGAACACCTGATGGAGATCCCCTGCGACGAGTAGGAAATCAAAAACTGTAACGGAGGAAAAATATGAAGAAGGCATTATCTCTGCTTCTGGCGCTGATGATGGTGGTGGGTCTGGTCATGCCCCAGACCTGGGCCACCGGGCTCCAGGAGACGGAGCCGGACGCTGCCATTACGGAGACGCAGCCCGGCGACACCGCAGAACCTGACGCACAGCCGCCCCAGGCGGATACCATGTCCGGCAATTCCGCCGGGCTTACTCCCATCACCCGCACCAAGAATGCCGTGGCCAGCGGCGTGACCCTGGAAAAGGTGGTCATGCGCAACGTCAACGGCAGCCAGGTGGTGGGCTACCTTTCGGAGATCGACCTGAGCAAGGATGTGACCCTGAAGGCCAGCTACACCGGCTATTACTACGACGGCAGCACCGCTGCCCAGCGCAAGGCTATGGTCAGCAGCGGCCGGCTCAAGTGGGAGATGTCCCAGACCACCGCCCAGGCCGCCGCCTACGGACGGGCCTCGGATACCGAGGGCCGCGTGGTACTGGCCACCAACGCCGACTACTACAACATGCAGACCGGCGCGCCCACCGGCTACCTCATTATGGAGGGCAACCTGGTAAAAACCGGTAATGAGCCCTTCTTTGCCATTCTGAAGGACGGCTCCGCCGTGATCCGCAAGGCGGGCAGCGACACCTCCGACGTGGTGGAGGCCGTATCCGGTCCCTATATGCTGGTGGAGAACGGCCAGATTGTTCCCGGCCTGGACCAGGGCGACCGCATGCCACGCAACAGCGTGGGCATACGGGCCGACGGCTCCGTGGTATTCTTTGAGGCCGACGGCCGACAGGAGCCCATGTCCATCGGTATGAGCATGTATGAAGTGGCCAGTTTCCTGAAGGATGCCGGCTGCGTCACCGCTATTTATCTGGACGGCGGCGGCTCCGCCACCGTGGCAGCCTGTTATGAGGGCACCGACGAGCTGGTGGTTCGCAACAGCCCCAGTGACGGCCTGGAGCGCACCGTGTCCGACGCCCTGCTGGTGGTGTCCACCGCCCGCTTTGACGGCGATTTTGACCACGCGTCCGTGAGCCCCCAGAACGAGCTTTATACCCCCGGCAGCCGGGTGCCCTTCACGGCCCTGGGCGCTGACTCCGCAGGCGGCGCGGCCGACCTGCCTGAAAGCGGCCTGACCTGGGTGCTGGATACTCCCGCTGCCGGACGGATCGACGCCGCCACCGGTGTGTTTACCGCCGCCAAGGGCTATGTGGGCGATGTGCGGGTCCGCCTGACCTATCAGGGTCAGAATGTGGGCTCCGCCTCTATCACCATCGCCGAGCCCGATCAGGTGTCCTTCGCCGGCAAGACCCTGTCCCTGGACTATGACAAGACCAGCGACCTGGGCCTCACCGTCAAAAGCAGCCTGCGGGATATCCACTATCACGACGGCGACTTTACCTGGACCATCCGACCTCTGACCGAGGGCACCACCGCCGCCGACATCGGCACCATCGTGGACAATCAGCTCCATACTGCCGCCAAGGCCAGCCAGACCCGTAAAGCAGAGATCACTGTCACCTATACCAAGGCAAACGGCCAGGAGCTTACCGATACCGTCACCGTGGAGATCGGCAAGATGCCCACCATCCTTCTGGACTTTGAGGACGAGAGCTCCAAGTCCGGCGTGAACGTGGGTGCCAACGCCGTGTGGGGCAACCTGAATAGCTTTTCCGGTCACAGCGCCCATAATCTGCCCGGCGTCAGCGACGCGGGCTTCGGCGTGGCCGGTCAGGTCAGCAAGGATCCCAACGGTCTGGACATCCCCTACGGGCCCATTACCGATTTCGGCCTGGCATGCCCCGACTTTATCAGCAGCAACGCGGAATGGGACTGCAACTCCGCCGGCGCACCCTATAGCTGGGACTGCGCCCAGGACCCCGCTACCCTGTTCCGCTCCATGGGCTATGAGTACTACGTGGGCGCCATCTCCACCGCCCAGGAGGGCGCGTGGGATATGTATGCCCGCCGCGTAGCTTCCAACGAGGGTCCCGTGCGCTTCGGCCAGAAGTCTCTGGAGTATCATTACGATTATACGAAGATCTCCGGCACCAACAACACCAACGAATACCTGCGCTACAGCGGCGAGGACGTGGTCATCGAGGGTCGTCCCACCGCCCTGGGCATGTGGGTCTACGCCCCGGAGGGCACGCCCAACTACTGGCTCAGCACCAGCGTGTCCTATTGGAACGGGGAGAAGTACGTTTCCACCAGCTTGCTGCACCTGAAGACTACTACCGTCAACGCCGCAGGCGAGACCGTGGACACCACCACCCAGTACACCGGCATCAACTGGTCCGGCTGGAAGTATGTGGAGGCCGATCTGAGCAGCGTGTATGACAAGGCCCAGGACGTGGAAAACCATCCCCTGAAGATCACCGCCGGCCAGGTGCTGCTGTGGACCATCATCATCGAGGGCGGCACCGGCGACGTGGACGGCAACAAGATCACCTGCGGCTCCCGGGCTGCCGGAAGCCTGTATGTGGACAACATCCGCGCGGTGTATGGCACCACGGCTGACGACCTGGAGAACCCCGTCATCACCTCTGTCCGCGGCGGCAGCGCCTCCGTCACCGGCTACACGGATCTGACGGAGCTGGCTGAGGACGGTTCCACCGTGCTGACGGACAATGAGCTGCAATTCTTTACCGGGTATTATGATCCCCAGGGCGAGAACCGCACCGGTGTGTCCGCCGAAAACACGGTCATCACCATCGACGGCCAGGACATCAAGAACTTTGCCAACACCGACCAGGCCGTTACCGGCTCCGTGACCCTGCCCAATGGCCGCCACAGCATCAAGGTGGAGATCATGGACGGCTTCGGCAACCGCGCCAGCGTCACCCGTACCTTTACCGTCAAGGGTCGTGCCGCCATCCCCACGCTGACTCTGGACGCGCCGTCCTATGCGCTGGTGGGCGAGAACTATGTGGTCAACGTGACCTCCCCCAATGCAGGGAAGATCGATTCCGTCACCGCGCACATCGTATACGGCAACGTGGACCTGTTTGACACCGACGAAAACGGCGGCAAGGGCGCGTTCAACACCTGCGCTTCCCTGGGCTACGGCGAGGGCTTTGAGGGCACCAGCTCTGCTGCCCGCCGCACCACCACGGAAAAGACCGTCACCGTGAACATGAACCGTACCGGCTCTGCCGGGAAGGACCTGTTCACCTTCACTATGCCCATGCCCGTCGGGGTCACGGCACTGGACAGCCTGCCCATTTCCGTCACTGTGTCCTACACCTGTGACGGTGTCACCTATACCACCTCCACCGGCAGCCTGCGGCTGCCCATGCAGGGCTACTACGCCGTTACCTCCGACATTATGGTGGAGGGCGCGGGCGCGGCCAAGCTGTATGTGAAGGATATTGACGGCAGGGCAGCCTCCGGTGTGGACCTGTATGTGGGCGAAACCTGCATCGGCACCACCGACGGCTCTGGCCAGATCAGCACAGACTATTTCAACAAGCTGGCTGCCGGTTCCCGCACCGGTGTCATCGCCCGGAAGGACAGCCATCGCTCCTTCGAGACGATCATCGTCACCCGCCGCGCCGGCGGCAGCAGCGACGGTATGCCCGCATTTGTGCAGCTCAACGCCACCCCCAATGCCCAGAGCTGCCAGAACATCACCTGGGTGTCCAACCCCCTGACCGCGCAGGCCAAGGCCGTGGTTCAGTACAGCGAAAAGAACAGCTTCAAGGGCACCTTCTCCTCCAGGGCCCAGGGCCAGGTCACTCTGTGTGAGTTCACCACCTCCGGCGACGCCGCCTATGTCAGTACCGTGTCCCTGACCGGGCTGAAGTCCGGCACCACCTACGTTTACCGTGTGGGCGACGGCAGCAGGTGGTCTGAAAACATGACCTTCACCACCAGCCAGCCCGGCGCGGCCACCACCCGCTTCTTTGTCATCGGCGATACCCAACTCTCCGGCATCGCGGAGAGCGATCAGGAGGAGATCCGCCTGATGAACGCCATCGCCGCCAACATCAACAGCCAGCCCATGAACTTCGGTATCCAGACCGGCGACTTTGTGGACAACGGCGGCAACCTGGTCCAGTGGAACGAAATTCTGGATGTATTCTCCAGGAACTACGCCGACATTCCCGTGGTGCAGGTCATGGGCAACCATGAATATTACGGCGACCTGTCCGGCGGCAACGCCTCCAGCCTGTGGACGCTGCCCGACAAGCTGTATTACTCCGTGGAGTACGGCGATGTGTATGTGGCGGTCATCAACTTTGCCGCCAACCTGGAGGACGCCTGCCAGTGGCTGATCCAGGATGCGGCCAAGTCCAGCTGCACCTGGAAGGTGCTGGCCGTTCACCAGCCCGCATACTATACCAATCCCAACGGCAGCAGCGAGGCCTTTAACCGTTATATTCCCGCAGCCGCCGAGGCCGCCGGGATCAACGTGGTGTTCTCCGGCCACGACCACAGCTATGCCCGCACCATGGTGCTGAAGGATGGCCAGCCTGTGTCCGAGACCACTCAGAACGGCCGTCTGCCCGCCACCTACGGCAAGGGCGTGCTGTACTACATCTGCGGCGACCTGGGTGAAAAGTCCCGCAGCACCGAGTACAAGGCCGTCAATAATCCTGACTTCCACTTTGCCCAGGTGTCCCAGGAGTACGACTCTCTGTACCTGGCCGTGGAGGCCACCGCGGACGCTATGACCGTCCGCACCTACTCTGTCAGCGCCGAGGGCGCCCAGTCCCTGATGGATACCTACACCATGCGGGTCCCTGCCAGCGTGTGCCGCGATAAGGGCCACGACTTCTCCGGCAAAACTGTGTATGCCCGGAACGGCAAGCTGGTATGCTCCTTCTGCGGCCAGGCCGTGGAGCTGAAGGACGCGGGCTATACCGGCTGGGCCCGGGATGAGGCCACCGGCCTGCGGATGTATTGCTACAACAACGCCTGGCACACCGGCTGGTTCATCATCGACCCTGAGGTGTATTGCTTTGACAAGAACGGTGTGGCCTACGACGGAAAGGTGACCCTGTACGGCAAGCAGTTCGTCTTTGACGACGGCGTGGTGGTCAGCGGCCCCACGGGCTTTGTCAAGCGCGACGACGGCAAGACTCTGTACTTTGAAAACGGCCGCATTGCTTCCGGCTGGAAGGACATCGGCAACGCTACCTACTACTTCGAGACCTCCGATATGGGTGATGACTTCGGCGTTATGTACACCGGCCGCCGCCTGATCGGCCGAACCTGGTACGAGTTCGGTGCGGATGGCCGTCTGTATGAGTTGGTCCGGGGCCGTCTGTCCGCCGACGAGAAGGAGATCGTGGTCACCATCACGCCGCCCTCCGGCCAGGGCAAGAATTACGGCAACATCATGGCCGCTGCCTGGAGCCAGCAGGACGGCCAGGACGACCTGGTGTGGTACAATGCCACCGCCAACGGCGACGGCACCTACACCATCCGGGTGCCTATGTGCAAGTACAATGTGGTGGGCCGCTACCTGGTCCATGTGTACAACCACGGCATCCACGGCCAGCTGCTGGGCGGCCTGACCTTCCAGAATACCCACACCGTGGGCCATACGGATGTGGTCAAGAGCGACTCCAGCACCTGCGTCAGCGCCGGCCAGGTACGATACGTCTGCCGCTACTGCGGCGCGGCCCATAGCTCCAGCACCCCTGCCAAGCGCCACTCCGTATCCGCTGTGGTGGACAGTGAGTGCCGCACCATGACGGTGACCATGGACGCAGGCAACGGCCACGCCCACTCCAACGTGCGTTTCGCTGTGTGGAGCAGCGCGAACGGACAGGATGATCTGACCTGGTACACTGCCAAGAAGAACGGCAGTGGTCAGTGGACCTATACGGTGCCCCTGGTGAACCACAACAGCACCGGTTCCTACTTCATTCACGCCTATTCCTCCGACTCCGGCCAGAACCGGCTCATCGGCAATACCTCCGCCCAGGTGGCCAGGCTCCCGGCTCCTGACAGTGTCACTGCCCAGGTGTCTGCCGATTACCGCACCATGTCTGTGCAGCTGGATACTGCTTGCAGCTACAGCAGCATCCGCTTTGCCGTGTGGAGCAGCGCAGGCGGTCAGGACGATCTGGCCTGGTACACTGCCAAGTCCGCGGGCAGCGGCCGCTGGACCTATGATGTGGACCTGGCCAAGCACAACAGCACCGGCACCTACTTCATCCATGTGTACAGCGGCAGCAAGCTGGTGGCCCACACCACCGCCCAGGTGGCCAAGCTCCCGACGCCTGATACCGTCACCGCGCAGGTATCTGCCGACTGCCGCACCATGTCCATCCAGTTGGACGCTGTCCGCAGCTACAGCGGCATCCGCTTTGCTGTGTGGAGCAGCGCAGGCGGCCAGGACGACCTGACCTGGTACACCGCCAAGTCTGCCGGCGGCAACCGCTGGACCTATAACGTGGACCTGGCCAAGCACAACAGCACCGGCACCTACTTCATCCATGTGTACAGCGGCAAGACCCTGGTGGCCCATACAACCGCCCAGGTCAAGAGCCTGCCTCCCGCTGCCCCCGGCGTCAAGACCGGCCTGACAGCCACAGTTTCCTCGGACAACGCCTCCATCGAGCTGGCGCTGACCACCGCCGCCAAGTACGGCAAGGTACGCTTCGCCGTGTGGAGCAGCGCAGGCGGTCAG